>PJTT01000137.1_pt1 | contig 119030 bp, 123 predicted proteins | sample 1512261 | NCBI WGS metagenome assembly PJTT01 (sample SAMN08177685, study PRJNA422409) | Soil metagenome, whole genome shotgun sequencing project. | isolation source: Soil (2) enriched on wood chips | place: USA: Madison | collected 2015-01-15 | reverse complement strand
ATTTGTGCCTTATTGATTTGTAGGAATTTCCACAATTGCCCGATATAACCGAACGTTGGCGAGTTATTATAGTGAGTCCAAACGCCTACGAGTTTTTGCTTTCCGTTTATTAAAACAGGAAGAAAATTTTTCACTTCGTGATCCTCGTAAACATTCGACCAATTCAACTTCTCGATAGATATATTCGGCTTAGCGAAAATACCCAGACCTCTGTTTTTGTTTTCGCCTACCCACACATGGTTTTGAGCGAACGCGACATAGTTTTTATCATTGCTAAATAGTGGGTTTTCACATTCCTGAATGACAAAAATATCTGCGTCGAATCTTTCTAAAGCATCGTACTTCCTTCTGAAAGCACCATTGCAATTCCAACTTAGAATTTTCAAATACCTGTTTGTTTATACTTCTGAAATGCATCAACGAAAAGAAAAAAGATTATGCTACTTCCCGTGCCTTCCTGCCATTTCCTCACGTGTAGGTCCATAAAGGCCAGGAACTATATTGCCAGAGCTACGCAAATAAACAATCATCTCGCCGCGGTGGTGGTACAGATGGTTCATCAGAAAACTACGCATTACAGCAACTTTAGGAGTAGGTGGTATTACCACACGCTCGCCTACAGTCATCGACCAACTTTGTGCCAGTATTTCTTCGGTGGTACGTTCTACAGCAGCACGAGCTTTCACAACATTTTCTTCGAAGCGCGTCAATATGCTCTTCATGTTATCGATGTCATAAGGTACAAATCCAAAGTTGGCCATATCCAGCGATGGCTGGTGCAGTGTAGGCTCGTACCAGCTATAAATGTTCACGATATGCGATGCCAGTTGTGCTGTAGTCCAGGACAGTTCATGATTGGTAACTTTAAAATCAAGTGCGCTATCGGGAATAGCACTGAGCAGCCTGCGTGTGCTTTCTGCTTCGTAGTTAAATTCGTTGATAAGAGATTGTACAATCATGGGTATTATGTTTTGTTCAAAGATAAATTTAATTAGGCTTGTTGTTTGCATACAACGATGATTGCTATTTCTACCTAACTAAAAAGGCGTACAGCATTGCCGTTCGCCTTTTGTAAAATCTATTCGCCCTTTTTGCATTCGCCTATAAAATAATCGTTGGCCTCTTTACCCCAATAAGGCTTAGAAATATCGCCGTCTTCTTCTTTGTCAAATAGCGGTGTCGCTTTATTGAAATACTCTAAAGCCTTGTCTTTACCGCCGCCCCACATTTTAGGCGTGAAGAAAAGCGTAGTACCTTTCAGGTAATATATACGCGGATTATCAGCATTCAGCGCTTTCGCTTTCTCGAGATTATCTTCAAATATTTTACCGTATTTCTGCCAGCGTTTTTCCGGATTAACCGCCAGTCGGGCATTTGCAGCCATTGCAGTTACTACATGCAACTCGTCGTTCATCTTACCGGCCGCTTTGGTTGCTTGCTCTACCAGCAGGTCGGCATCATCGAGATAGGCATCTTTCTTGGCATTATCTTTCTCTTCGTAAGAGATAAAAATTTTGCCCAAAGCAGCATAGTAAGCCGGCGCCCAATCGGTGTTGTATTTTTTTGCAATCAGGCTGAGCTTATTGCTTTGGTTTATTTTCTCTTGAAAATCCTGCGTCGTGTTCAGGGTGGTAAATGCTTCTGTAAGCTTAGCAGCGTAGTCTTGTGCGTAGGCGCCCGCAGTAGCAAGCATCAACGCTGTAATGGTAATTAGTTTTTTCATACCTCATTTTTATTTAGATAACCAAAATTAAAATATAGCTGCGACAATTCAATATGGCTATTCGGTAAATGTAAGCTGATGTTCGGTTTCTGACGTTTCAAGAGCAGATTGCAATTCTGTTAAATATTTTCTTACCTTTATTGGGACTATTTTGAACGTGTGAAATAGATAGCCGCAACAATTTCGGAAACGTAATCTTAGTTTACTTTATTTGACCAATTTGCATGCAAAGATTTTTACTGTTTACGCTTATGGGAATAGTGCTTGGGTGTACACACAATGTGTATGCGCAAGGTCTGCACTTTTCTCAATATGGCAATACGCCATTGCTGCAAAGCCCTGCCAATACGGCCCTGATGCCCGAGGATGATTTTCGCGTGGGTGTCAACTATCGCAACCAATGGGCTACTATACCGGCGCCATTCAATACAGTCTCGGCCTTTGCCGATTTTCAATTATTCAGAAACAGAAGCCTCAAAAACTGGCTAGGCTTGGGTGGTGCATTTTTTAGCGACCGCACGGGCAATGGCGATTTGGCACTAACAAAATTTCAGTTCAATGCTGCCTACCATATTCAGTTGAGTGATTATAGTATGCTTTCGGGCGGAATAGGTGCTGCTTATGTGCAGCGCAGTGTCAACTTCAACAATCTCACGTTTGACGTACAGTGGGATGGCTTTACATTCAACAAAAATAACAGGAACGGCGAATCAAATGCCATGGGCAAAACCTCTTATGCAGATTTTACTGCTGGCATCAACTATGCCTATTTTCCTAATGAAGATTTGTACATAAAATTTGGTGCGGGACTATTGCACGTCAATCAGCCTAATGAATCGCTGCTACGCTCTACCGATAATAGACTGGGCATGCGACCTACGGCCATTATAGATGTTTTGTTTCGCCTTAATAGCGGCTGGATAGCCAATCCATCGGCCTATTATACCCGCCAGCGCACTGCGCATCAACTTGTGTTTGGTACACAATTTAGTTGCAATGTAAGTCCTTCTGAACGCACCCCCAGCCTGTTGATCATGGGCTTATACCATCGCCTTGCCGAGTCTGTTATTCCTATGTTTGGCTTTGAGTGGAAAAAAATTCGGGTGGTGTCTACTTACGATGTTACCGTTTCTAAACTGAGCACTGCCAATGGTGGCAATGGTGCTTTCGAGTTGTCTATCATTTACCAGGGATTGTACAATTTTGGCTCGGTAAATCGGGGCGCTTATAACTGTCCGAGATTTTAGCAATAGCCTTGTTTAGCTTTTTCTTACAATCGCGCTCAACTATTTGCGATTGTATGCGTTATATTTCGGTTTAACAAAAAGTTGTTTGTTTTTTTAATCGATTACAAATACTGATTTTTACATTTGAACAATATTCAATAAACTTTATGGAACTGGAAAAATCAAAAATTCTGTTGGTAGAAGATGATGCCAACCTGGGCCAGGTGCTGAAAAACTACCTGGAACTGCATGATTATATTGTAGAGTTGTGCCGCGATGGTATTCTTGGCCTTGCCGCTTTCCGCCGCGAAAAATTTGACCTTTGCCTGCTGGATGTAATGATGCCTAATATGGACGGATTTACCCTTGCAGAAGAAATCAGAAATGTTGATCCTGATGTTCCGTTGTTTTTCCTTTCGGCACGCAGCATGAAAGAAGATTTAATTACGGGTTATAAATTAGGGGCTGACGATTATATAGCCAAGCCTTTTGATAGCGAAGTATTATTGCACAAAATCAAAGCTATTTTAAAACGCAATCAAGAGATTCAGGACAAAAATCCATCTCAGATTGAGTTTAACGTAGGCGAATATCATTTCAACAGCAAATTGCGTATCCTTACTTTTAATGGTAAAGAAGTAACGCTTTCTCCAAAAGAAAATGCGCTGCTGCAAATGCTGGCCGAATTTAAAAACGACCTGTTGCCGCGCGACCAGGCACTGAAGCGCATCTGGGGCAGCGATACCTATTTCAACGGACGTAGCATGGATGTGTACATTGCCAAGCTTCGCAAATACCTGAGCGACGACGATAACGTAAGCATCGTCAATATTCATGGTAATGGTTTCCGCTTAGTAGCACCTTAGTTTTTACTACTTATAATTTATTCAGGCACGTCTTTTCTCAAGGACGTGCCTGATAGGTAAATAGGGTCTCGCATTTAATTTTCGTATTCGTTTAACAGAATACATTATTTCTTAATTTTGCACCTGATAATTTTCAGGTAATTATTTATACCTACTCAAGTAACACAAGTATTTTAATACGGAAATAACCTTTATGGACGTTTTTGCTAAATTTTTAAAAGACAAAGGACCTATCGGTCAATACCAGGAGCAAGCACACGAGTACTTCGCTTTTCCAAAACTGGAGGGCGAAATCTCAAACAGAATGATGTTTCGCGGCAAAGAGAAGATAGTATGGAGCCTTAATAACTATCTGGGACTCGCTAACCATCCCGAAATTCGCAAGGCGGATGAAGAAGCTACCGCGAAGTTTGGATTGGCTTACCCAATGGGCGCACGTATGATGAGTGGCAACTCTAATTACCACGACCAGTTGGAGCGCGAGTTTGCCGAGTTTTTAGGCAAAGAAGATGTGATGCTGCTTAACTACGGTTATCAGGGTATGCTCAGTGCGATTGACGCGCTATTGTCACGCCACGATGTAGTTGTGTATGATGCTGAATGCCACGCCTGTATTATTGATGGCTTGCGTATGCATCCTGGTAAGCGCTTTAAATTTACACACAACGACGTAGCAGATTGCGAAAAGCAATTGCAACGTGCTACTAAATTAATAGAAGGTACACCGGGTGGTATTTTGGTGATTACCGAAGGTGTATTTGGTATGAACGGCAACCAAGGTCGCGTAAAGGAAATCGTAGATTTGAAATCAAAATTTGAATTCCGTCTTTTTGTAGATGATGCACATGGCTTTGGTACCATGGGTAATAAAGGTGCCGGTATTGGCGAAGAGCAGAATTGCACCGAAGGCATCGACCTTTACTTTTCTACTTTTGCAAAATCTCTTGCCGGTGTAGGCGGATTTATCGGCGGCACAAAAGATATTCTATACTACCTGCGCTACAATATGCGCTCGCAAATATTTGCAAAATCACTGCCTATGGCAATGGTTATAGGTGGATTGAAGCGTATGGAAATGATACGCAATCATCCTGAATTGAAAGCGAAGCTTTGGGAGAATGTAACGAAATTACAAAATGGCCTACGCGAGCGTGGCTTTAATATAGGCACTACCAATACGCCTGTTACTCCGGTATACATGGAAAGCGGCGTGACCGATGCGGCCCAACTGGTGGTAGACCTGCGTGAAAATTATCATATTTTCTGCTCTATGGTTATGTATCCTGTTATTCCAAAAGGCCATTTGATATTACGTTTGATACCAACAGCAGTACATACCGATCAGGATATCGAAGAAACACTCGAAGCTTTTTCTGCCGTGCGCGAGAAGCTGGAGAAAGGATTGTATCCTAAAGAAATACCACAGGTGAGCTCTGCTATGGCTTAATTATTATTTTCTTGCTTCGCAAAGAAAGAAACAGGCGTTCGAATTGCTCGAACGCCTGTTTTTATTTTAGCCGAATTAGTCGTTCAGCCTATTATCAATCCATTTGTTGATGCAATACTCTTATTACCTCAACTTCCTGCTCTTTTGAATCTATTTTGTACAAGATAAAATGTGAATTTACTTTTGAAGCATAGTAGCCTTTTCTTACATGGCTATAATCTTTGCCGGAGTTGGGGCTTTGGGCTAAATATTCAATTTCATCCAGAATCAAATTATAGTATCGGTCTGCCTGCTCTACCAACAAATTTTCAAAAGTATACAACCAGATATTTTCAATATCCTTTTGAGCCTCCTTGCTGATTTTATACTTCACTATTTCGCCTTATGTTTTTGATGAAGATTTTTCAAAAAGGTATCGCGGTTAAAGTCCTTCGTGAACCCCGATTTTTCGCCTTTCTCAAGTTCACGATTAAGCGTTGCCTTTTTTAATTCTTCATCTTCAAACATTCTCAACGCAGCGCGCACAACTTCACTTGCCGAGGAGAATCTACCCGCCTTTACCTGCTCATTAATGAAGTCATCAAAATGATTGCCTAATAATATAGATGTGTTCTTAGCCATGATTTTAATCTTACTCAAAGATACCAATTATTGGTATTTACAGCCTCTTTTCTCCGAACAAGTTTGTCTCAATTATTTTGTGTTAGAATCACACAACAAATAAAAAATTATAACCACGTTTCAACTGTGTCTATTATTGGCTATAAAGTTTTACTTTAGCACTCTCAAAGCAAGTATATAACAAATACTAATAATATCGCCTACGCAAATAGCATTCGTACGGCAAAAATCAAGCAAATGAAATTATTAGAAAACAAAACAGCCCTTATTACCGGCGGTAGTCGCGGTATCGGCGAGGCTATTGTATTGAAGTTTGCCGAGCACGGCGCTAATATTGCATTTACCTATTTGTCGTCTGACGAAAAAGCAAAAGCACTCGAGCAAAAAGTTACCGATATGGGCGTAAAGGCAAAAGCTTACAAAAGTGATGCTGCTGATTATGCTGCTGCCGAGGCGCTGGCCAATGATGTGGTAAAAGAATTTGGCGCGATTGATATTTGTGTAAACAATGCCGGTATTTCCCGCGATAATTTATTGTTGCGCATCTCTCCCGATCAGTGGGATGAAGTAATGAATGCCAACCTTAAATCTGTATTCAACCTTACCAAGCATGTGATGCGCCCGATGATGAAAGCGCGCAGCGGTAGCATTATTAATATGAGCTCGATTGTAGGCGAGCAAGGCAATGCCGGCCAAAGCAGCTATGCTGCGTCTAAAGCGGGTATTATTGGTTTTACAAAATCTATCGCACGCGAATTAGGCAGCCGCAACGTACGTTGCAATGCCATCGCACCGGGCTTTATCGAAACAGATATGACGCATTATTTAAACGAGGGCGATGCAAAACAATGGTATGAGAAAATACCGTTACAACGTTTTGGCAAGCCGGAAGAAGTAGCCGATACTGCACTATTTTTAGCATCGGGACTGAGCGCCTACGTTACCGGACAGGTTATCAGCACTTGCGGCGGCATGAATATCTAAAATTTTATTTACTTTATATCATGTACAAAGGGTAGCGGCATTGCGATGCTATTTTATAGTAAATCGCCAATTAGTCAATTAAAACTACCTTTGACCAAATTTTAATTAATGGGAAAGATTCATGCAGCTATTACCGCTGTGGGAGGCTATGTGCCGGATTATATTTTAAGCAATAAAGAGTTAGAAACCATAGTAGATACTACCGACGACTGGATTACTACCAGAACCGGCATTAAAGAAAGAAGAATATTAAAGGGAGAAGGATTGGGCACCTCTTACCTTGCTACACAAGCCGTAATGGACCTGATGAAGCGCAAAAATATAGACCCGCTGGAGGTTGGTTTGCTCATTTGTGCCACTACTACGCCCGACATGCAGTTTCCGGCTACGGCTAATCTGGTAGCGGCTAATTGCGGTTTTACCAATGCATTTAGCTACGACATCAGCGCAGCATGTAGCGGCTTTTTGTACGCATTAAATACAGGCGCACAGTTTATCGAAAATGGTCGCTGCAAAAAAGTAATTGTGGTAGGTGCCGATAAAATGAGCTCTATTGTTGACTATCAGGATCGCTCTACCTGTATTATATTCGGAGATGGTGCCGGCGCAGTATTGCTCGAGGCAAATGAAGAAGGCAACGGTGTGATTGATTCTATCTTGAAAAGCGACGGTAACGGTTGGGTGCATTTGCACCAAAAAGCTGGCGGCTCAGTAAAGCCCGCAACCACCGAAACGGTTTTGGCTAAAGAGCACTATATTTATCAGGAAGGACAAACAGTATTTAAGTTTGCTGTAAAAAACATGGCAGATGTAAGTGCTGAAATAATGGAGCGTAACGGCCTTACCGGCGACGATGTAACCTGGCTGGTTCCGCATCAGGCAAATCTGCGCATCATCAGCGCTACAGCCGAGCGTATGAACCTGCCTACGGAAAAAGTGATGCTGAATATTCAACGCTACGGCAATACCACCAGTGGCACTATTCCCCTATGTCTTTGGGAATGGCAAAGCAAATTGAAAAAAGGCGACAACCTTATCCTCGCTGCATTTGGCGGCGGATTTACCTGGGGCTCGACCTATATCAGATGGGCTTACGATGGCGAATAACCAATATTTTATCTAACAAAATGGCTATATTTTTTTAGGAAAATATAGCCATTTTTGTATTGGATTTCTTGATTAAATATCGACAGATCTTGCAGTAAATTTTAATCATTAAACAAGTCTAGATAAGGCTTAAAATAAAAAATTCTGTTACGCGACTGACCGGTCATCTCATTTAAAAAGCTTGCTTGCTCAAAAGAATCGACTAAGTCTCCTGCAGCCTTTTTACTTAACCTGCATATTTCCTCTGCTTCTTTCACACTTACAATTGGGTTTATAAACAATCGGTTTAGAAGTATACTCGCCGAATGGCTTCTTCTGCCCCAATTTTGGTGTATTTTGTCCTCTATATCCTTTTTTAATTTAAGTACTTCAGACAACGTATTGACAGCCTCGGACGCTGTCTTTTCAATACCAATAAGAAAATATCTTAACCAATGCAGCATATCGCTTTTTTCACGAACCCTTGTAAGATTATCATAGTAATGAGATTTGTTTCTTTCGAAATATGCGGATAAATAAAGCAATGGCTGTTTCAAGATATTTTGATCAACAAGAAAAAGTGTTATCATCAATCGCCCTATTCTGCCATTTCCATCTAAAAACGGATGGATGGTCTCAAATTGATAGTGAGCGATGCCTATTCTTATTAACGCCGGCACTTTTATGTCTTCGTTATGCAGAAAATTTTCCAAATCTCCCATTAGCTCATCTACGTAAGTATGAGATGGAGGAACGAAGGCGGCATCAGCCGGTCCGCTTCCCCCTATCCAATTTTGGCTGCTTCTAAACTCACCTGGCAATTTCCGCTCACCACGTACATCCGAAAGCAGTATTTGATGAGCCTTTTTAATAAGTCTTGAAGACAAAGGTAGTTTTGAAAGTTCTGCAATTGCAAATTTTAGCGCCTTAGAATAATTCTGAACTTCTTTCCAGTCATTCCTTTTTTCCAAACTGATTTCTTCTTCTGGCAGTAGCGCCTCGTTTATATTGGTTTGAGTACCCTCAATTCTGCTTGAAATAACAGCCTCTTTTGTCACATGGAGTTGTATAAATAAATCGATATTAGGAACTAAATTTGCATAGGAATTTAGTTCACCCAATTTAATGGATGCTCTTTCTAATAAGGTATTTAGAATGGAGTCATTCCATTCCCATTGCTTATTGACCAATGTTGGAACAAAATATTTATAGCCAACATTGGATAACAAATTTCCCGATTGAAATTTTTCAAGCTTGATAGTTTCCATAAGTCTACAAAAGTAAACTAAGATAATTGTAAGTTTACTTTCAAGCCTAAAAGTAAACTATAAATTTTATTAGATTACTTTCAGTGCGATAAATACTCCTGAATGCGTAAACTGTATGAAAATGATTTTTGGATTTTTAGTGATAGCCTTTACAGCGCTGCATTGTGGCAATGCAACACAACACGACAATGTGCAGTCTTTGCCAGCGGCAGATTCATCAACCGAAACTCCTGCGGCATTCTTAAAACTGAAAGCTGCTTATCCCGATTTTGTTGCTGAATATAAAGACAACTATGTCTATTTTAAAGATGGCAATAAAATGCTGTGGGATGATGGCTTAAAGAAAAATAATCAGCAATTACTGGATGAGCCGGACCTCGAGGATCAATTTCACTACGAATACAGAAAAGGCAAGCTAAATAGTCCTCCCGCTAAAAACGAAGATGCCGGTCGCATCAGGCACGATGCACTATTTCAAAAAATGTATGGCAAAACGCAGGCGGAAGTGCGTAACCATCTTACCGAAATTACCTGGTGCCCCAGGCTTGTAAACAGCAAGTTGAAAGTAACTACAGTTAACGGAGTGGCAGAGCAGCTCAAGAAAATATCGGCAGAGCTGGATGAACACCCGGAGCTAAAGCCTTTTATTCAAAATATAGGCGGAACCTTTAACTGGCGGCTCATTGCGGGCTCCAATCGCATTAGCGGCCATAGCTACGGCATGACCATTGACATCAATACCAAATTCTCTAATTACTGGCAATGGGATTGCAAATGCACCGATGAAAATCGCGCACTCGGCTATAAAAACAGAGTACCTCAATTACTGATTGACATTTTTGAAAAGCATGGCTTCATCTGGGGCGGCAAGTGGTGTCATTACGACACCATGCATTTTGAGTATAGGCCGGAACTATTATAATCACTACCGCACTATTCTTACTGTAAGCAATAGCAAGCTACCGATAATAGCCGGCAATACCCAGTTGAGCAGCCAAATCGTATAACTGCCCGCTAATATAGCAACGGCATTGGTGGCGATGGCAGTATCGGTAAATACGAGTCCGGCTACATAACCGCGCACACCAAGGTCGGCAACGAAAAAAGAGGGTATAACCGTGATGAGCCAAAACATAACGGCAGATGCCAACAAGCCCACACCCATTGGAATACCGGCGCCCATCATATTGGCCACCAGCAAAAATTGGGTATTGTAAATGATAAAGCGAAACATAGATACAGCCAGTATTTGCAGTAAATCTTTGCGCGAATAGCGCTTCAATATTCTTATAGAAATAATGACTTTGCGCAGCCAGTTTTTACCCTCGGCCCAGGCAGCTATTTTATCTACCCTTATATAAATCCAGGCGAGCAAAGAGCCCGATATTACAGCCGCAACCAGACAAGCTATTTGCCAGGTGCCGGTATGGGCTATACTCAAATAGATTAGTCCGGCTATGCCGGCTATAAATGTTACCAATGTTTGCGCTGTATTGCCAATGAGCGTGGCGATGGCTGCCCGCAGTTTGTTCTTGTTTTCGAGGTAGAGAATGCGACCGGCAAAATCACCTATTTTGCTGGGCGTAACCAGCCCAAAAGCCATACCGGTAAGCACTGATGATAGCGCTTTGGAATACTTGACTGGTTCTATTTTGCGCAGCAATAATTTCCATTTGAATGCCTCCGTGCACCAATTGGCAGGTGCGAGTAGTAAAATAGGCAACAACAAATATAACGGTGCATTGCGCAGATGCTGGAGCACTTGCGCCATATCGGCTTCAAAACTGCCCTTGCCGGTCATTTGCCGGTATATAAGCCACAGCAGCAATACCAGCAATACAGGCGCTAAAACATAATTGAGTACTATTTTTTTGGTAGCTTTGTTCACGCCTGATAATTGTAAGCCATGGGCAATGCAACGGCTTTTCTTTATTTAATTTTTTCTCTTGTCTATAATTTTAGGAATTGACCCCGGCACGCTCGTAATGGGCTATGGCCTTATCTCCATCGACAAAAGTAATATATCTCTGGTCGAAATGGGGGTTTTACAATTATCGAAACATAAAGACCATGGTCAGCGCCTGCATTTTATCTTTGAGCGGGTAAGCGCGTTGGTACAAATTCACAATCCTGTTGCGGTTGCGCTCGAGGCTCCTTTCTTTGGCAAAAATGTGCAGAGTATGCTCAAGCTGGGTCGCGCACAAGGCGTAGCTATAGCGGCAGCCATGGCGCACGGCAGTCCTACGGTGGAGTATGCACCGCGTAAAATTAAACTGGCCGTAACGGGCAATGGTAATGCATCAAAAGAGCAGGTGTGGAAAATGCTGCAACAGATGATGAAGTTTAAAGACGACCCTAAATTTATGGATGCGACGGATGCCGTTGCAGTAGCGCTTTGCCATCATTACGAAATGCAAAGCATCATGCCGAAACCGAAAAAAGAAACTGCGAAGAAGAAAGCAGGAAAATCAGGCTGGGCCGATTTTATAGCTGCAAATCCGGATAAGGTGTTGTGAATTGAATGTGAGAATTAGAATAGGTTACTTTAAATTGTTGTTTCAATCGTGGGGTAACTTTCCATTGCGCCAATCTGTTACAGTTACATAAGTATTCCATTCAACTTCGCAGGCTTCATAAGTCAAAAACCATTCTGTCCAATAGACTTTTTCATCCCGTCGACAAACGCCGCCAATCTTGAGTGTTTTAGAATAATCATCTATTTCTGTAGTTCCCACTTCGCTCCAAAGAGTACCTAACCTTTCCGGAATTTCAAATTCCTGCTCTCCTTCATTATCATTAAAAGCTATAAGTTTTTCATTACTTACCCCGTAAATTTTGAAAATAGTTTTGCCTAAAATTACTCCGTCTTCAATTCCAAATTCAGTCATATTGTCGAGCTTGGCCCAGTCCAGCATGATTGTAATATTCTGAGCGTCCCGCACATCGTCTTCGATACGTGAGTCGTGCAGGCTTAATCGACTTATATTTTTATCTATTTTGAATTTACTCATAATTACAACGTCAATCAAAACCACCAGTTTCTAAAACAAACTTGCTATTCCAGATGATAAACCTTGATATAGTCGTATGCAACTTGCGTACCAGGACCTGCCCCTAAGCCAATCATAGAACCGCGCAACTCATCGTATGGATAATCCTTTACAAACTTATCGTTTATATACAGAGAATAAGTATCATTCAATTTTCGCATTACTATTTTGTTGAAATCCCTTTTTTCCCAATTGGCTTTTACCTCTCTATACTCAGCACAATTTGTAAGATCTTCCTTCGTGCAAGTCAAAAAAGTCATTTTACCAGACTGACTTGCATATAAGTAACAACTGCTATTGAGTGTATCGCGTCCCCAGAAAAGCGTTACTGCATATCTATTTTTCCGTTGGGCTGATAGGATTTTGCAAGAGTATTCAATTTCAAAATCTTTACCGAAATCAATTTTGTCCTTGGGCGCATTTGCCAAAGGTATCTTTCCTTCCGTAACGCTGTAATGCAACAGACCATCTTTGATAGCTGCAGTATGAGTTTTGGTTTTATCGGGATTTAAATCATCTTCATCGAGCCAGCCTTTGTCATTGTTGTCAAAATTTTCTTCGAAAATCAAATGCTTGCGCAACGTATCATTTTCAGGAGAAGATATTTGTGCCGTCAACGTAGTTGTTAAGAGGCATAATAAAACGAGTATTCTAAACATCATACCAGCTTCAAACTTTGAAATCAATTTTATTGTCTTTCCGCAATAATCATCGGCAGGCCTGATTCTTCAGGAGACAATACTTTAAAATTATAAGGCCGAAGATCTTTTTTGAAATCTTCCAGACTATACGGTTTGTGTAATTCGGTAACGATGAGTTTTACCTTTTTGAGCCAATCTGTATTCTGTGCGAGCAGCATTTGCTCTGCGCCTTCTATGTCAAGTTTTAAGAGATCTATTTCTTCGATATTGTGTTCCTCCATAATCTCTGTAACTGTAGCAGCTCTTACTGTGTAGCTTCCTTTACCAGCAGGGTCGACATGAGAATTATAGGCAAGTGTATCTTCTAAAAAAGGAATGCTGCCGCTACTCGGGTAAATAGCTGCCTGTACCGCATGTATATTGTCGTAGGTAGCAGTATTGTGCTTCAACAAGGTGAAATTACCGAGGGAGGGTTCAACTGCTATTATTCGTGCATCTTTATATTTTTCTGCAAAAAAGATGGAAGCAAAACCAACATTGGCACCTAAGTCTACAATTGTTTTTAACCCTTTGGTTTTATCCATTGGCAAATCGTAGATTTTCGACCACAGCACCTCGTAAAACATATTGATATCGCCGTTCAATAGGCGTAGTTGGATATCCCTTGGCTTACCTCCTAATTTAAGCTTGTAAGATCTTGCTTCGTTGGAGGTATTGCTGTATTGCTTGTTTTGGTATATCCTGTTAAATTTCTTTGTTTGGTACATCAATTGCAACGCGGTTGGAAAATCAGCGCTGACCTGCATACAAAATTTGAACTTTGACAGAATACTTTGAACGGACATGCTTCAAAAATAGTATTTTTTTTGTGCGTTGCAGATTTAGATTACTCCAGCACTCCTTCCTTAATCTCTTCCCACAACGCAGCATAGCAGGCGGCAGCAGTGCCATTGGGCGCATAGGCTGTTACGGGTGCGTGGTGTATGCCCATCTTCTCTACTTCTGACAACTGTGGAATATAGTATTGAAAGAAACGGCTATCTTGACTGAGGGAATACATAACTTCGTTATGTAATGTCTTGCGTGTATCTGCCATGCTGAAGAAGCACATTAGCTTTTCTTCGCCTATTTCTTTATCTTCTAAATAGTCGCGCACGATGTCGTAAGTGCGCAGCGATAAGGTGGTGGGGATAACCGGCATCAATACCGCATCTGCCGCGGTAAAGATGTTATCGGCCAGATTGCTAAAGCCCGGCGGACAATCAATGAAAACAAAATCATATTCCTGTCCTACTTCTTTCAGCAGTTTTTTCAATTGCTTTTTCGATGATTTTTCATCCAAAATTAAATCCAGCTTACGCGTGCTTAGATCGGCGGGTATGATATCGAGGTGTTCGTAACTGGATGGTTGAATAAGGGATGAAAGACCTTTCTGATCCGCCATCATTTTTTTGACGGCGCTCTTGCCCTCTGCCTCTGCACCAAAGTAAAACCCGGCTGCGCCTTGCGGGTCGAGGTCCCACAGTAGTGTGGCGTAGCCGTCGCTCGCAGCAAGGTGCGCGAGGTTCACACAGCTTGCAGTTTTACCCACACCACCTTTTAAATTATACAATGCAAATACAAACATAAGACTGATAGTTTATAGTTATCAGCCATCTGCTTTCCTCAAACACGGTTTATTGGGTACACTTAGCGGATGGCTAAAAAATAAGAATCGAATGAATAATCTTTATCCAGAAAATCGGTTAGTTGCTGAAAATGTGCGTCATTCAGAAAGTCCGCTTTATCTGTTTCAATCATCAATACTTTTACTTCTTCCTGTTTCAAATATTGCTGGTAAGCGTGCTGAACTTTTTCCAGGTATTCGGCTTCAATCTTCTGCTCAAATGGCCTGCCACGCTTTACTATGTGCTCTTTCAGCTTAGCAATAGGAGCATGAAGATAAATTAATAAATCGGGTTTTGGCAGGTTAAATTTAATGATATCGGCCATGCGCTGAAACAATTCGTATTCATCTTCCTGAAGATTAATGCGTGCAAATAGCTTTGTCTTGGTAAATATATAGTCCGACACAATTGCATCCTGAAACATATCTCTGGCGGGCAATACGCCCTTTAATTGGTTGTATCTATCTGCAAGAAAAGCCAACTCCAGCGGAAAAGCGTAGCGCTGCGGTTCTTCGTAAAATTTACTCAAGAAAGGATTGTCTTCAAATTGCTCCAGTATCAGTTTTGCATTATAGTGATTGGCCAGTCTGGTTGCCAATGTCGTTTTTCCTGAGCCTATATTTCCCTCTATCGCTATATATCTGTAGTTCATCTTTTCCTTTATTTTACTATTCTTCCAATGCCTGCACCGCGAGCTCATCCTTACATTCGGCCAACAGTTGTTGCGTAGTTTTATGAAACACAGGGTGCACATAATCGCCGGCTATTTCACATAAAGGAACGAGCACAAATTTTCGCTCCTGCATCCACAAGTGCGGAATGATAAGCCGTTCCGACTTTATAACCTCCTGGTTAAAATAAATGATATCAATATCCAGACTGCGAATACCCCATTTCTCTTGCCGCAGGCGGCCTGCTTGTTGCTCTATATCATGAATTACATCCAATAATTCAAAAGCATCAAGCGAAGTATTAATATGCAATGCCTGATTGAGATGCGCCGGCAAGTCTTCTTTTCCCCATGCTGCTGTTTCGTATACCCGGCTCTGCTGTTGTATATTGCCCGCAAACTGCGCCAGTTGTGCTTTTGCGAAATTTAATTGTTCCGTGCGGTTACCCTCGTTGCTACCGGTAAGTAGCCAGGCTTCATTAAGGTTTGCTCTCAATTTATTAATCTGAAAATAGCTAAAAATTAAAGTAGCGAAGTTCGCAAAAAATAGCCTGTTGCGTATTGTTGTTTTTATATAAAATCAATTGAAAAATGTATAAATCCGTCGCTATCGAATGGTTAAAAACCACAGCAAATATTTAAGAATATTGTCGCTTAAATCAGCTATTTCCTGCTTATTTTTATAGCCCCAATAAACTGAAATGAGCGAACGAATCCGTGAAAAATTATCCATTCTGGCCGATGCTGCAAAGTATGATGTGTCTTGCGCATCCAGCGGCAGCGATAGAAAAAATACCAAAGGCGGCATAGGCGATACGGGCAATGGCATTTGCCATAGCTATACCGAAGATGGCCGCTGCGTTTCACTATTAAAAATTTTGCTGACTAATTTCTGTATTTACGATTGTCAATTTTGCGTATCGCGCAAAAGCAATGATGTAAAGCGCGCTGCCTTTACTGTTGACGAAGTAGTAGAGCTGACGATGAACTTTTACCGTCGCAATTATATAGAGGGTCTATTCTTAAGTTCGGGTATTTTCAAAAATGCCGACTATACGATGGAGCGTATGTTGAGCATTGTTAAGAAGCTGCGGCTCGAGCAAAAGTTCAATGGCTATATCCACCTCAAAACGATACCGGGCGCGAGCGAAGAACTCGTAACAGAAGCCGGACTATATGCCGACAGGATGAGCATCAACCTGGAAATGCCTACAGAAGCGGGTCTTAAGATGGTAGCTCCTGAAAAATCGCACGAAGAAGTGAAGAAAGAATTAGGTGTAGTGCGCAACAAAGCGATTGAATATAATAGCGAACGCAAAATTATCAAGTCGGTGCCTAAGTTTGTACCAGCGGGTCAAAGCACGCAAATGGTTATTGGCGCAACGCCGGAAAGAGACAAGGATATTTTGCTGACGGCTGATAAATTCTACAAAGATTTTTCGCTTAAAAGAGTTTATTACAGCGGCTATATTCCTATCAATAATGACGCTGAAATGCTGCCCTCTATTGGCACACAGCCACCCGTTATTCGCGAAAATAGGTTGTACCAAACCGATTGGCTGATGCGCTTTTACGGCTTTTCCGTTCATGAAATAGTCAACGATGAGCATCCTGATTTGGAACTGGATATAGACCCTAAATTGAGTTGGGCTTTACGCAATCCGCAGTCTTTTCCTGTTGATGTAAATATAGCCGATTACAAATTGATATTGCGCGTGCCGGGGATTGGTGTGCGCTCTGCGCAGAAGATTGTCGCTGCACGAAAATTTGGTAAGCTTCACATTCATCAACTTAAAAAAATGGGCATTGCCTATAATCGCGCACAGCATTTTATACGCTGTGCTGATACGCCTTTTAGCCTCCAGGAGAAAGATGCGCTGCATATCAAAAGAATTATTTTGGAGCAAGGCAATAGCAAGTGGACAAAGCAGCCTACAGCGCAATTATCTCTTTTCTAAATTAAGCTCAGGCAGCGATGGACTATATTTTTGACGGTACGTTTATGGGCTTGCTTACCGCAGTATTTGAAGCTTATGAGCGCAAACATAAAGGCGTAAAAGTTAATACCAGCAAGTCTTTCAGCGCAGGGCTATTTAGCGGTCAATTATCTTTGGAAACAGACCTTGCAAAGGCAACACGCGTATGGAAAGGTCTTAAACTCCGCATCGGCGCCGAACAGCAAAAACATTTCTACTCCGCTTTCTTTGCTGATGATATAGCGACCTGGCAATTGATGTTTGACTATACGGTTTATATCTTTAACAATCCTACAGGTGTCGACCAAAATTATGGCAATCCGCTTGTACTGGGCTTATCGCAAATAGCCAAAAAAGTATCGCGCGAGCGACATCGCATGAAAGCATTTATTCGCTTTGAAAAAGGCGGCAATGGCTTATTCCATGCTGTGGTCGCACCAGACTTTAATGTGTTGCCATTGATAGCTAAGCATTTTAAAGACAGGTATGCCGACCAGCCCTGGATGATTTATGATGAACGCCGTCGGTATGGTATTCACTATGATTTATTATCGGTACAAGAGGTGACGCTGGAGCCGGCAGCGATCGATGCGGTTGCGCGCAGCACCGATATTGTGCTGGATGAAAAAGAAGAATTGTATGCTACGCTTTGGAAAGACTATTTTAAAAGCACCAATATCAAAGAGCGCAAAAACATGAAACTTCACATACAACATGTGCCAAAGCGTTACTGGCGCTATCTTACAGAGAAAGAGATTGATTGATGTGCGAAATAGTTTGACACTAAATATTCATTCCTATTGTTACATACGCGCAAGTGCAAACAGCAATATTGCTGCAGTTGCTATTACCCACAGCGAAATGGTTATAAAAGAATATCGGCTGCCTTTGCCCAGAAAATAATTTTCGTATTTTTTGAAAGAGAAGAATCTAAGAATTTTGGTTTTCAAATTGTATGTTTATCTTATTGAAATGCCACGCAAACTTAATTGGCTTGCAATGGAACTGTATGAATAAATGGGTATTAATATTGAGGGAAGCAACAGCGGCTAATTGAGTCGCATCTGTTTATGATCACTTAGAGCAAGAACAAAATCATTATAAGACCTGAGCCGACCTCCTGTTTCTGTTGCCATGCGCAGTCTTAGCAATCGTTCTGTTTCTACAAAAAAGGGCCTGTAGTCATCTGCCTTGACGATGTCCATTAAGCTGTCCGATATCATCACATGAAAATCAGTATAACTTTTTTCACGGTTTCTAAACCAATTGTCAATCAGCAGCTCGGCAATCATTTTCAGTTTCGGCACTCCCCGAAGTTAAGCTAAATAAAAGCGGTAGCCTCAAATTCTTTCAGCATAGGCATATTGCTGTAGCCTATGCCAATATTAGTTGCTGTCAGCTTTCTTATTGTTGGTTGTTAGTATATTTGCTTATTCAGTTCTCGACGGCTTTCATACTCCAATGCTACGCATCAAGATGCCTGATAAAACAAAAGTTGCATAGCATGAACAATACTTTAAAATCAGCAATTGAAAGCGACATAAAATCTGTCATGTCCATTCCCATCGTATCGGAAATGCTGGATGTAATTTGCAAAACAACCGGTATGGGATTTGCAGCAGTAGCGCGCGTTACAGATAGCAAGTGGGTAGCTTGCTCTATTGCCGACAATATTAATTTCGGATTAGAAGTGGGTGGCGAGCTCGACCTCAAAACCACGATCTGCGATGAGATAAGGCAACATGGTCAAATAGTGGTATTTGACAATGTGCTTGAAGACCCGCTTTACGAAGACCATCATACACCCAAGCTATACGGGCTGCAAAGCTATATTTCGGTGCCTATTATTCTGAAGAACGGCGAGTTCTTTGGAACCCTTTGTGCTATTGACGCCAAGCCCAATAAAATTAATTCGAGAGAAGTAATCAGCATGTTTAAATTTTATGCGGAACTTCTTTCGTTTCATCTTAACTCCATCAAAAAACTGGAGCATGCAGAGTCGCAATTGATAGAAGAAAAAGAAATAGCCAACCTAAGAGAACAGTTTATCGCTGTGTTGGGTCACGACCTACGAAATCCTGTTGGCGCTGTAAGAAATATAGCGCAGTTACTTCAATCGGGTGCTATCGATGACAATACCATAAAGCGATTCTCAACAGTGCTGCTCAACTCGTCTCACAGGATGAATGGCCTGATTGAAAATCTGATGGACTTCGCGAGAGGCCGCTTGGGTAAAGGCATTACGCTATCCACTGCCAACGAAGACCTTGCTCCTGCATTGAACCATGTAATAGACGAGTTACAAATTATATGGCCTGACAGGGTTATCTATTCTGATATATCGCTACAGGAAACAATTACCTGCGATAGCAAACGGATTGCACAACTATTTTCAAACCTGCTGGGCAACGCATTGAGCCATGGAGATGCAACTGCGCCGGTTTTTATAGATGCCAAAATAACGGATGGGCAATTTATACTCAACGTTACCAACAGCGGTTTGCCTATTCCATCAGATTTGGTCAACAGTTTATTTCAGCCTTTTTCGCGAGCAGACCATCAGGCAGAAAGTGACGGACTGGGATTGGGGCTTTACATTGCGTCTGAAATTTCCCGCGCCCATAATGGCGAGTTGATTGTTCATTCAGATGAAGCGCGTACTACTTTTACATTAAAAATGGCTATTTAAGGATAGTCGTTTTAGTTAGAATAAACAGTCTGGTTATTGCAGGCTCATTTTTGTGTGCTTGCCAAGCCCACTAAATTTATCTTAGGAAATTGCACTTGATTACTAAATAGAAAGACCGCTTATTAGGCGGTCTTTACTTTTGAACGATGTTATCGCAGCGATACTGTTCCTCGGCCTATTAAATAGCCCTCGTTGTAAATTTCAATGGTATAATTTCCTTTTTCGTATTCAGCGCTTTGTTGCCAATCCACTTTGATATTGCTCAACGGCTGCCCTGTTTGCAAAGACACTTTTTTAGAAATAGAATAGTAAGACGTGCGGCCATTTTCTGCAAGCTCGAATGAGCCGGAACCCAGTGCTGCATTGCTCAGCAACGAACCTGATGGATTTAAGATGCGCACATTCAAATCGCGAACGGCACTTTCTGCAACTCGGTTTTCATCAATGTCAAATATTACGCGCAATACATCTACCCGCTTTGCTTTCGATGTTTCTTTCTCTTTACGACGACCTAATATTACACCAGTAATTCTGATGTTGGATGCGTGTAAAACCTTTGCCAGGTTTACCTTTTCTTTTAAGCCCTCATTAGATTCATGCAACTCCTGATTATCATTTACCACCGAATCTCTTTCAGAAGTTAAGGCAACATTCTCTTTCTTAAGTCGGGAAATTTCTTTTTCGTAACCTGCTATTTTACCATTCAGGCGCGTGATTAATCCGCGTGCTTCTGCTATTTCTTGTTTGCTTGCATTCTGATTTTTCAGAATTTGCTCAATCCTTTCTTTGGCTTTTGCAAGTTCTGCCGAGTTTGCTTTTAGCTGTTGGTCCAGCTTGGAATTTTTGCCGGTAAGGTCGTCGAGACGCGCCAGCGAAGCATTGTATTCGCTTTGTAAGATAGCCCTTGCAGAGTCTCCCTCCTCCTTTTGTTCTTGTACTTGTAGTATTTGGTTGCTTCCTTTATTAGCCTGCGTGAAAAAATAAATGTTAGAGGCCAGCAACAACAAAATTAAGGAGATGTATATCCAGGTATAGTTTCGCTTTCGGGGTTGTTGGTCATATTGGTGCGTGTAATCATCTTCCATAGTGTGCAGCAGATTATTTAAGAACTACTCCTTAAATTCGTAACAAAAATAAGTTTATGGAAGCGCAAAACATATTGAGTAAGTATGATTTTCACAAAACATTAATTATTGATATAGAAACTGTGCCGCAAACTGATGCTTTCGATAAATTGCCATCCGCGCTTCAAAAACATTGGGAACATAAGGCAAAGTTTTTAAAATTAAGTGCTGAAGAAGAAGAGCAGCCTGCACTTTCTTTTGTGCAGCGTGGCGGTATCTATGCAGAGTTTGGTAAGATTGTCTGTATAGGGCTTGGGTTTATAAATCAGAAAGGAGAAGCATTGTCTATTCGCCTTAAGTCTTTGCAGGACGATGATGAAAAAGCATTGCTACATTCGTTTTGCGAGATAATTACCGCGCTTGAAAAGCAGCACAAAGAAGTTATCTTTTGCGGTCATAACATCAAGGAATTTGACCTGCCTTATATATGCCGCCGCATGTTGATTAATAGTATGTCGCTGCCTTATTGCCTGCAAATGAGTGGCATGAAACCCTGGCAAATACCGCATAAAGATACAATGGAGCTATGGCGGTTTGGTGACTACAAGCACTACACTTCGCTTGATTTATTAGCCGCTATTCTTGGTGTCAAATCTTCTAAAACAAGCATGGATGGCAGCATGGTTGCAGATGCTTATTGGCAAAAAGGTATGTTGACCGAAATAGCCGAATACTGCCTGCGCGACATACATACCACCGCTATGGTCTATCTAAAACTATTGGGATTGGAAAAGGAATTAGGGGTGGAGTATGTGTGAGAGAAAATTATTCATTAACCTTCCGTCGCACTTATGATATCTAATAATTTTTGAATAGTGCCTAACGTTTTTTGCTGCGCGTCTGCGGTCCAGGTGCTATTTGCATCCGTATTTACTTTTACAATATTTATCTTGCCCTCAAATCTCTTCAAGAAAGCTTGTTCCCATAAAAATACATGGTCTTCTTTTGCCAAACCTACCGATTTACTCCAATAAAGAACAGCCGTTGGCCAATCGCTATTTATGTGCTCTGTACTGATTAGCTGGAGTGCATTAAGTAAATTGCTTAATGTGTCTGCAACCTCTATTTTATAATCATCAAGATTGGTAGAAAAAGAGGGAAGCAGTATGGGAGTTCCACAAGATTCGTCAGGAACCATTAATACCCGCAGTCCTTCGTCATTGTAGAGATGAGGTTTATTGAGTGCGTGAAGTTTGCCTATGATAGTGTCATAACTGTCTGCTTTAATGAAATAATTGTTCTGCAATTCCGATAAGCTATTTGTCGCAACATAACTAAGCAAGCTGTCTGGAGAGAATGCTGTGGCAATTTTGGCGGGAGCGGCATGCCATTTGCTATTGTTGAAAGATGTTACAACCAGCAAAATCAGTATTAAAACTAAATTTAGTTTCTTCATTTCAATAAATTTTCAAAAGCATCTGTCATTCAATAAACCCTAAATGATTCTTTGCATAAACCTCAAAACTATACTTTAATGTGCGTAATCGTTTCAAATAAATTACTTTTGGGCACGCAAAATTATGAGTGATTATTTCAACATAAAGCAGAATCTGGAAAAGGGCAAATATGCTCCGGTGTATGTTATGGACGGCGAAGAGCCTTACTATATCGATGAACTGTTGCATATTTTTGAAGAGAAAATATTAGGCCCTGACGAAAAAGATTTTAACCTGATAACCCTATACGGTAAGGAGACTACCTGGGCCGATGTAGTGAATGCTGCACGTCGCTTTCCGATGTTTGCCGAGCGCATGGTAGTTATATTGAAAGAGGCTGCACAGATAAAAGATATAGGCGAACTGGCTAATTACGTTGACAATCCATCGCCTACTACTATTCTCGTAATCGACCATCGCCTAAAAGAAATAGACAAGCGCACGCGCTTTGCTAAAGTTGCCAAAGACAAAGCAGTCTATTTTACCTCTAAGAAATTAAAGGACGACGAAACCGCAGGCTGGATAAGCAATTTCGCACAATCGCAAGGTTATGAAATACCGCAACGCGAGGCCGAAATGCTTTCTGTTTATCTCGGCAACGACTTACAGAAAATAGCCAACGAACTGGAGAAAATCCGCATCAACGAGCCGGACTTAAAGCAACTTACCACGCAGCTTATCGAAAAATATATTGGCATCAGTAAAGAGTACAATGTATTCGACCTGCCCGATGTAATTTTTAGAAATGACAATAATAAGCTGGCGCGCATGATGGCTTATTTCACGGCCAATCCTAAATCGGCACCCATGGTGCTGGTAATTGGCACGCTGTATGGCTATCTCAATAAAGTGTTTCTCTGCTATTATAGTCAGGCTAATTTTGCCAACGACCGTAAGTCCGGTATATGGACGCACCACCGCACCGCTGCACAAAAATTCAACCTTAGTATTATCCACCGCTGTATTGCTATTCTTGAAGAATTTAGCCACAAAGCTGTAGGCATCGACAATAACAAAGGCGATACCTCTATGCTGCGCGAAATGACGGGCAAGCTGAATAAGGTTTTGTTTGATAGATAAGGCGTCTTCAATATTCCACATTCGGGAAGACTCCACAGGCTACACCTGTGGCAATTGATTCTAAAATTCCACAGAATCCACAGGCTACACCTGTGGCTATTATATTGAAGTCCTTCAGACTTCTATAGAGCGCTCTTTGGGATGTTAGCACAGACAGGATTTGCAATCCTGACACTTATGTAACTCACAGCGCAGCGTCCCCTGCGAGTGAAACTGCAGAAACTAAGCAGGTCTATTTTCCCTGCAATAAATAGGCTACTGTTTTAGGGAAAAAGAAATGTTCGAGTTTATGAATGTTTTCTGCCAATGAAGCTGGGGTATCTTCGGGCGCGATGCGGCAATGCGCCTGCAATATGATATTACCCTCATCATAATGTTCGTTTACATAATGAATGGTAATGCCCGATTCTTTTTCGCCGGCAGCTATTACGGCTTCGTGTACATGCACACCATACATGCCTTTGCCGCCATAGGCAGGCAGTAGCGCCGGGTGGATGTTGATAATCTTATCAGGAAAAGCTTCTACAACGGTGTTAGGCACTTTCCATAAAAAGCCTGCGAGCACGAGCAATGAAGGATTATAGGTCTCCAGCAGGTTTACAAATTCTTCTTCTTTGAACGAAGCTCTATCCACCAACGACACGGGAATGTTATGTGTTTTTGCAATTTCCAACACACCTGCCTGCGGATTGTTACACACAATCAACGCTACTTGTGCTATAGCATTTTCCTGAAAATAGTCGATAATAGCCTGAACATTGGAGCCGCGTCCGGATGCGAATAAAATGAGTTGGTGCATGGTGCTTGTAAATAGTAAACCGGCTGCAAAAGTACGATTTAGCGATGTAGGCTTAGTAACTATTTCAAAATACGTCTTGCTGGCGCATGAGAGTGTCATCAATGCAATTGAAGCAAGTTGCTTTTACTTATACCTTCTGTAAGCTGCCAAAACATCGGAAAAATAAATACGTTCCAATATTTATCCTGCTCTGCAAACTTCATAATTTCCAACATCTCTTCTAACGTTCCAAGACCAATACTATTTCGATATAGATTGATTGTACCCTTTCGTTCGTAAAGATTTTTATCAGTAAAAATTTCTTTGTCATGAATACTCACTGCATTCTTTAGAAATACCTGACACGTTCCATAGAAGGTGCGCTTATCTACATCGAAAATCATTGGAATATCCATTGCTAAAGCATATGTCTCGGGTTTAATATTATTGTTCAACATCTCCTGTTCCAATAACCCTTTAAAGATAGACTCCTCCTGAATTATTCTTCCCTCTTCTTTTGAATATTTACTCTGATCGGAAGAGTTCAACATAGAAAAAAATGGCGGGTTATAAAACAAAATCGTATCCTGAAAAATATATTGGCTTATAAGATTCTCTCCTGGAAAAAAGTTAGCTTCAAAAAGATTCAGTAAGTCCTTTTTGTTTTTTTGCGAAAGCGAAGCTACCCGCTCTCCTGCATCCAAATCTGAAGGATCAAATGTGCTTCCTAAACGAAACAGCGAATCATCCCTATTTTTCAAAACTTCTATTTTGTCAATAAAAGCACGATGCTTAGTGTTTAATTTCTGATACATCAATTCAGAATTATCCGCAAGCTCAATCCAATAGGCTTGTTCCTTTAGAGGAGCAAAAACTGCCTTTTGCAGAAAATAGCTTCTGGGCAAGCCTTTTTGAGAAAGCAGCTGCCCGAAATATTTAATATCATTTTCATTATTCAGGAATATTGCACAAACCAAAGCGTTGTGAATGTCTATCGCAAACATTGAGCTCTCTGTCGAAAGCATTGTATATCTATCTAGCGCCTCGGCAAATTCTTCTTTCGCTATTAAATTCTGAGCTTCGTTTACTGTACGATTATATTTAGTATTTTGACCTTGTAGGGTAGTTCCGCCAAAAACAAAAACTATGACTATTACCAGAAATCTCATGTATATTTTTTTAGCTTTATCTTTCAGTGTCCACAACAGCATTTGTATAAAAGTACAATAAATTAGAAGGATATAATTCCATTACTCACAGCAACTGTATTCTCTTGTGTTGGCGCATAAGGCTTTTATTTTTGCTATTTTAGATATTGACATCACAAGCCTGCTGCGCAAGACCTGCGATAGCGGAGAATATTTAAAGATGCAAAACCTTATAATTATACGGCTATGAAACGACTTCTGTTCTGTTTCCTGATTTTGATCCCATTCTCTCTCGCAGCTCAAATAGAAAATGTGGAAGAGCTATGGCAGTCTAAGCAGTGTATCGACACAACAATCAAGGACATTGAATTAAAAAGATTAAATGAGGAATTGCAATTACCCTTTGACAGTAGAATAATATCTAAATTACGTTTGGATATTATTCTTCTTGAAAGTCATTTTTTCAACCCGCCCAATAATAGACATTTTGAATTGGATAGTACTCATTTTGTCTTTATCGACAGCGCAAGCATCAATATCGACAACGAGGACTTTAAGTTATATGAGTTTATTATAAACCGGATACATGCACCTTGGAGCGAGGATAATGGTTGGCTTGCTTACTATTGTTCTAAAATAGGCTTCTTCCATTTTATGGAAACTCATACAAATATTGAGCAAATCCGTTCCTTCAAATTGCAAAAAACAACTTACGTAAATAATAATTTTTCAATTAGCAATATTGAATCGATGTTGCTGAGAAAATTTATTCATTTAGAATGTTGGTAGTGTTACTTTAGCCTGGTCTCTGGTCGTAGCGTCCCGCTACGCCCAAAAGTAATACACTCTCGAAACTACTAAAAATGAAAAAGCATAAAACAATAGTTCAGTTAATCAGAAAGGTGGAGTCAATATTTGATATGAGCCTTATAGAATTTTCGGATTCATGGGATGGGGATTTGTGTGCATTGGGATTGAAAAGAGGTCTTAAAACAGTGTACATTAATACCTACAATTACATTGATGAAAGCACACCAGCCTATGATTATGATTTAGAATTAAACGAAACAGCTGATGAAACGAAATATCAAGTTATAAAATGCGGTAGATGCGTCTCAGAAGATGAACTAATAGACGAGCTCAAATCTTTTTTAGAGTTGTGAAGCTCAAAAAGAGCTGTGGTGCCCCGCGAAAACCAGCGAGATGGGGTTGCAGGTTTAACTGAATAAAACAATGAAATGAACTTGGACATAGTCGTTATTATCACTTATCGATCAAAGGCCAATAAGAATAAGAGCCCTGAGGAAATAGCAAACCAGACAAGCCATACAATTGGATTTGTAGGTGCGTTCGGAGGTGCAATCTTTATTACTTTCCTATCGGCACTCTTGGCATATAAGTTTATCACAGTTGAAACGAGGCTTATTGTATTTTTGTCTTCCCTCGCGATTCTATTATTGGGCATCTATATCTCTCTGAGAAGACATTACACTGTCCACAGGATACTGACGATAGTTGAGGGGCATAAAAAGAATGTATCCATCGTTTATGCCAGGCTTATCGCTGCGCTATTTCTTATCATTTTTATATTGTTTTTCGTGTTTACTTTGATGGCTACTATTGACATATCATTACCCGGCGGTTTTGATTAAAGCGGGGATGTGCCGAAATCTCCAAATATATTTTTCTTCAAAAATAGCCGTTCGCTGGCGCACAAACCCTTCCGTGTGCCGCCCATAGCAATCCAATTTTGTACCGAATTTCATTCTGCGTTATCAACATTCGAGCCTGTCGAGCTTGCAGAAAGTTGAGAGGTAATATACCATCACTTTTCCCCACCACCCCATAGATGTTATCTAAAGGTTGCGGGCTTTCATTAACGCAGGGTATTTGTTATCTTTGTAGCACATGCTGCATTATCTGTACATCTTTGCAATTATCCTATTTTCCCTCCGTACAGATGGATGCAAAACTGCTGCAACCAATCATAACAATTATTCCGTATCTGTTTTAGCTGCTAAGTCGTCGTTTGCAAAAGATATAAAAGCAAATAGCTATGCAATAGCCCATACAGAACAGGATATTTTGCGCCAGCCGATCCCTGCTAACAATCTTGCCGATAATACGCAACTACAGCGGCTTTCGGCTTCGCTGGCATATTGGCTTCATTTTGGATATTATAGTGCAGTAGACATACCTTTTTATCGAAAGCGACAGGCTGCCGCCTGGATTCCCAATGCCTGCAAGACATTGTTGCTTTTCCCGATGCACCATTTTTTGTAGCTGGCAACGCTCAACATTTTTACAAAAGAAACATTGTTATTACCCATGTGCTTTTGGTCGGTTTGTGTGGAGGTTTTTTAAAAAGATAAAATACCGCATAACGTCCATCGCATTGCTTAGCTCGTTGCAACATATTTATGGAACACCATTTAGCCCCGCTTATAGTTGACTTAGGATTGATACTTGGCGCAGCCGCCATTACCACTATTATTTTCAAAAAATTAAAACAGCCCCTCGTACTCGGATATATCATAGCCGGCTTGCTGGTAGGGCAACAGGTAAAACTATTTCCATCGGTTACCGACGAGGCCAGCATCAAAACCTGGGCCGAAATAGGGGTAATTTTCCTGCTATTCAGCTTGGGGTTGGAGTTCAGTTTTAAAAAGCTGGTGCGTGTGGGAGGAGCCGCCTCTATCACAGCCTTTGTCGAGATTATATTCATCGTTGTAGCCGGCTATTTTGTAGGCCGATGGATGGGCTGGAATACTGTCGATTGTATTTTTCTGGGTGGTATGCTGGCGAGCTCTTCTACCACTATTATCCTGCGTGCTTTTGATGAATTAGGCGTTAAGACCAAGCAATTTGCCCGCATTGTTTTTGGCGTGTTGATTGTGGAAGATATAGTTGTAATCTTATTGCTGGTACTCTTGCCCACATTAGCGATCAGCCAAAAATTTGAGGGCGGACAATTGTCGCTGACAGTGCTTAAACTTGGCTTCTTCTTGGCCTTGTGGTTCCTTACCGGTATTTTTCTTTTGCCTACATTTCTTAAAAAAGCAAAGAAACTATTGGATGATGAAACGATGCTGGTATTAAGCATTGCACTTTGTTTGGGTATGGTGGTATTGGCTACGCAGGTTGGCTTTTCGGCAGAGTTAGGTGCGTTTATCATGGGCTCTATTTTTGCAGAAACTACTTCGGCTGAAAAAGTAGAACATATACTCAAACCGGTTAAAGACCTTTTTGGCGCTATCTTCTTTGTGTCGGTAGGCCTGATGATTGACCTGAGCTCTATATGGGAATATAAATGGCCGGTACTAATCATTACAGGGCTCACTATTTTCGGTAAATTATTCAGCACCACACTGGGCGCACTGGTATCAGGGCAGCCGCTGAAGCAGTCGGTGCAGGTGGGTATGAGCATGGCGCAGATTGGCGAGTTTGCCTTTATCATTGCTACATTAGGGCTCACGCTGGGCGTTACCAGTAGTTTCCTTTTCCCGATAGCAGTGGGCGTGTCGGCTATTACCACTTTTACCACGCCTTACATGATTCGCTTTTCAGAACCATTGCATAATTTAATTGTCAAAGCGATTCCGCCTAAAGTACTCACACGCATTAATAAATACTCTTCCAATACCCAAAATCTGCAAGCCACCAGCGAATGGAAAGTAGCGCTCAAGTCGTATGCTACTATCGTTACTACCAATGGCGTGATGGTAATAGCCATCGTGTTGCTATCGTCCAATTTCTTGTTGCCGTTCATGAAAGAACGTATCGTCAATTATAACCTTAGCAGCATACTTACGCTTGTGATAACGGCTGGTGCGATGATGCCTTTCTTGTGGGCGATGGCTGCGAAAAGGCCTAATAACTGGGCCTATAAAGAGCTTTGGGTAAATAAAAAATACAGAGGGCCGCTGATTGTAGTAGAATTGATAAGGATTATGCTGGCTATTATTTTAATCGGTTTCCTTATTGACAGGCTATTCTCCGGCAGTGTGGCATTGCTGATTGTATTGCCTATAATTGTAACTGTGCTATTTGTATTTTCCCGAAAAATACAGCAGTTCTACTCCCGCATCGAAGCCCGTTTCATCAGCAATTTCAATGCGCGGGAGCGTGCTGAGGAGCGCGCAAATGCCATTCAATCCAATCCTGATTCGGAGCTTACACCTTGGGATGCGCATCTGGCCGACTTCAAGGTAAATGCTTTGGCTCCATACATTGCTACCGACCTTGAAACCCTTGGCTGGCGCGAATTGTATGGAATCAATATAGCCCTTATCAAGCGCGGCGAGAAGTATATTTATGCTCCGGGCCGCTACGAAAAATTGTACCCTTATGATGTAATCAGCGTAATTGGCACAGACGAACAGTTGCAAAAATTCAGGCCTATTGTAGAAAGCCAGGAGCAGCTAAGCCCCGACCAGATATCGAATGGCAATATCAGTCTGGAAAAAATAATAGTGGATGAGCATAACCTGCTGAAAGGCTCGACTGTAAGAGAATCTAATCTGCGCGAAACTACCAAAGGCTTGATTGTAGGTATAGAGCGCAATGGCCGCAGAATATTGAACCCGGATTCCAATACTATTTTAGAGTGGGACGACATTTTGTACATCGTTGGCGACCGTAAAAAAATATTGACACTGACGAAGAAAGAGGAGAAACCGAAATAATATACTTAACCAGACACTCAAAATTCTGAATGTATTTCCGGTATCAAGCCTATATGAGCGCTGACTTTTGATTCATTTGCATGAAAACAAAAGATGCCTATATTCGTTGAAAGATTATTGGAATACTCGCTAACATACAACTCAGCAAAGCCGCACCAATAAAGCGCTGCGGCTTTGCTATTTTTGCAAGTCTCGCATTCGTTTTCTTCTGGCGCGTTTTTGCTCCCAGCGTTTAATGAATTTTGACTTGCTTGGATATTTTCTATGCGGCGTAGCATTGTTGCAAACAAGTGCAACCAGCAATAATATAAGACAACCGGTAAGCACCGGAGATAGCACATAGAAATAGCCAAGTGCTTTTACTTTCTCTGTACCGATAACCGCAATAAGTGCCGTAGCGCCACCGGGAGGATGCAGGGTTTTAGTCATTTGCATGGCAACTATAGACAGGCTTACGGCAAGTGGTGCTGTAAGCCAAAGGATATCGGGCAATAACTTAAATACCGTTACGCCAATGATAGCCGCTATTACATGGCCTCCTACCAGGTTGCGTGGCTGCGCCAGCGGACTTTGAATAGCGCCGTATATCAACACACAAGATGCGCCAAAAGAGCCAATGAGAAATATGTTTTCGAGCCGGCTTACAAAAAATGTTTGCGTGAGTGCGATGAGCATGATGCCCGCAAAAGCGCCAATGAAAGACCATACATGCTCCCTGAAATCAATCAGCGTTTCTTTGTAGATATAGTATCGGGTAACCCGTGCTCCTCTTTTAATTTTGTTCTTAATCATAGGCGGCCTCTTTGCGGCTGCAAAATTGAGGGAAAAATATGATTCTTATCGACAGCGGGATAAATAGCCTTTCACCGTCAAATGTTCACTATGTTCAATACAACGGCGCAAGGCATAGCCTGGAGCGAAGTCATGTTAATAAATTATTTTTTTTCATAATTATGTGCGCGGCTGCGCTATATACCAAATATTTGCTTTACCTTTATTCTTTAATTAACTTTAATAGTAGTAACAATGCAAGAAGGTACAGTAAAATTTTTCAATGAAACAAAAGGTTTTGGTTTCATTAAACCAGCAGACGGTGGTCAAGATCTTTTCGTTCACGTTTCAAATCTCGTAGACGAAATCCGTGAAAACGACAGAGTTTCTTACGAATTGAAAGATGGCCAAAAAGGCCCAAACGCGGTTAATGTAAGAGTTATCTAATTCAACTATATTAATTGAGTAAAGCATGTCCTGAGACATGCTTTTTTTATGGTAAATAAATGAAGCGCTGCAAATATTTATGCAGCGCTTCATTCATTTACAATATAGTATTAAACCTTATTTTACTTTTTTTACAAAAACAGCATTCATGCCACGGCTACCCCTTTGTACTTCAAATGTAACTTTGTCGCCATCGGTAATAGGCTCTGCCAGGTCATTAGTGTGTACAAAATAGCTATTTTGTGTGCCGTTTTCTTTAATGAAACCGTATCCTTTTGTTTTATTAAAGAAAGTAACACTTCCGGATTTAACAGAGGGTTCTGCCTCTATAGCTGCGCGGTCAGAGTAAGACAGGGAAATGTCTTCACTGTTAATTTCTTTTTTCTTACGAGGATCAGGCGGTGTATTAGATAAGTTACCGTTTTCATCCACATAAGCCATCATATCGTCCAGGTCTTTGCCCTTGTCAGATTGAGACTGGCGCTGTTCTTTTTTCTCAGCTTTGTCTTTACGTTTTTGCAATTTCTTTTTGGCAATGTCTTTTTTGCCGGTGGTTTCGTGAGCTCTTCCCAATGTAAGTTTTTTTTAATTAAATAATTCTACAATCTCGATGCATGAAAGGTGGGGATAGAAGGCGAAGGAGAGAGGCGTTCTAAACGACGAATCAAAAAGGGAGAAAGGAAATGCAAAGATACGGCTTATTTTTTAATAGGACTGGCAGCGATGGACAGGGACTATTATGGTATAGGGGTTGTTGATAGGGAGAGGCTATCGCGGATCTGTTTTGACGATGGCTATTGCAAGGCAATGAGAAAATAGTTTATTTTAGACTATTATGTAATAAGCTTGGAATCGTAATAAAGCAACATAAAACTTATGTGGAAAGAAATAGCAAGCCAGACAGACATTGACTACTTAATGGAACTGTATGGGAGTTTTGAAAATACCTGTCTGAGAGATGTTCACATTTCAACCAGAGAGTTTGTTGCTGCTGATTTATTGATGAGCGTTTCAAATACGCCAACAGCAATGCTTTTGTTCCAGCGGCAGAGCGAATCGAATGCCGTACTGGAGCTTGAGTTTGAACACATAGGCCGATTCAACTACATGTCTTTTGATGATGTGGAATGGGCTATTATTTCAGGCGCCAGTATTGTTCAAGCCAATGGACTTTTTTATTGGGCTGATTTTCCCGATTGGAAAATAGGCGACAACAATGCTATATGGATAAGCGGTAAGAGGCTATTCTGGCGCATGAGGCCGGACTTGATGGGCAATGTGCGGCGTGTGGATGGAGATAAATAGTGAACGGCTATGCTGTTACTTAAAACGGGAGACCACATGCTGCGCATGTGGCTAATCAGGTTAAAGCCCGTTGGGCTTTTGCCGGTAAATCCAGTACAAACGAGCAAGCCCGAAGGGCTTGAATGTGGATAACACCGAATGTAATTCGGTGTCGAATACAATTGCTATAACTATTTGCCTCCACTAGTCGTAGCGTCTCGCTACGACCAAATTGTTTTCATCACATTCTGCTGTGCGACACTTGCGATAGCAAAAAGAGCTACCGACATAGCACGATTGAATTGTATAAATAGGTTTTGCCAAAGGCGAGAAATAGCATCAAGCCTTTGCCGCAACCTCCATGCGCCAGGGATGGAACGGATACCCCGCAGCCGCCTTAGCGGCGAGGAGTAGCAGTGACAGCCCGGCGGCTTTTCCTTGCCTTTTTCAAGGAAAAGCCGCGGCGCCCAAATTCAAACTATGCAGATAATGCACGCTGGTTTTGGTTTGGAAATAGGTGGCTAAAAAGCGTAAATTTGCGTTTCAAAGTAACCACTTACTATTATATGTCGTACACTCCTAATAATAAAATACGTATTGTTACCGCGGCTTCGCTCTTTGATGGCCACGATGCTGCTATTAATATCATGCGCCGCATTATGCAGGCCAATGGTGCCGAAGTAATTCACCTTGGCCACGACCGTAGCGTGGTGGATGTGGTAGATTGTGCTATTCAGGAAGATGCCAATGCCATTGCGATGACCAGCTACCAAGGCGGTCACGTTGAGTACCTGAAATACATGTACGACCTGCTGAAAGAGCGTGGATGCGGGCATATCAAAATATTTGCAGGAGGTGGCGGTGTTATTTTGCCCGTGGAGATTGAGGAGTTGCACCAATACGGTATTACTAAAATATACTCGCCTGATGATGGTCGTGCTATGGGTCTGGAGGGCATGATAATAGACCTGTTGAAGCAAAGCGATTTCCCTACGGGCAATCAATTGAATGGTGAAGCGGGTCATTTATTAGATAAAGAACCGAAGAGCATTGCGAAGTTGATTTCGGCTGCAGAAAATTTTTCTGAATTGCCTGAAACGCAAGCTATGCTTCAAAATGTGGCTGCACAAGCTAAGGAAAGTAAGACGCCTATATTGGGTATTACCGGTACGGGTGGCTCGGGTAAAAGCTCGTTGGTAGATGAAATAGTGCGTCGTTATTTGCTTGACTTTAAAGACAAAACAATAGGCATCATTTCTGTTGATCCGTCGAAACGCAAGACTGGCGGAGCTTTGCTGGGTGATCGTATCCGCATGAATGCTATTCGTAACGAGCGTGTGTACATGCGCTCGATGGCCACACGTCAAAGCAATCTGGCAGTATCCAAATACATTCATGATGCGGTAAACATTTTAAAGGCTGCACAATACGATTTGATTATCCTGGAAACGTCCGGTATTGGTCAGAGTGATACACAGATTACCGACTATTGCGACCTGAGCATGTATGTGATGACGCCGGAATATGGCGCTGCTACACAGTTAGAGAAGATTGACATGCTGGACTTTGCCGACATTGTTGCGGTAAATAAATTTGATAAACGTGGCGCATTGGATGCTCTGCGTGATGTGAAAAAGCAATTCCAACGCAACCATAAATTGTTTGACCGCGACTCAGAAACCATGCCTGTATTTGGTTCTATCGCTTCGCAGTTCAACGACCCTGGTACCAATACTTTGTACCGCGCCTTGATGGATGTGATTGTGGAGAAAACGGGTGCAGATTTAAAATCTGATTTTCATCCAAGCGAAGAATTGAGTGAGAAAATATACATTATACCACCAGCCAGAACCCGCTACCTGAGCGAGATTGCGGAGAATAACCGTGGTTATGATAAGCGCTCGAAAGAGCAGGCGGATATTGCCCAAAAATTGTTTGGCATTCGCAAAACGATTGATACCATTAAGGCTACGCAAATAGAAGATAAAGACAGACTGGTAAAAGAGTTGGAAGAACTATATGCTAAAATAACTTTAGAAATAGACCCTAAAAATTTGCTGTTGCTGCAAAATTGGGAATCTAAAAAACGCCATTATCAAGATGAATACTATGTGTTCAAAGTGCGTGACAAGGAATTAAAAATTAAGACCCATACCGAGTCGCTTTCACATTCGCAAATACCAAAAGTTGCCGTTCCAAAATTTGAAGCTTGGGGCGAAATATTAAAATGGGCATTGATGGAAAACTTCCCGGGTGAGTTTCCGTATGCTGCCGGTATTTATCCATTCAAGCGTGAGGGCGAAGACCCCGCACGTATGTTTGCCGGCGAGGGTGGGCCGGAGCGTACCAACAAACGTTTCCACTACGTGAGTAAAGGATTGCCTGCAGCCCGCCTTAGTACTGCGTTTGACAGTGTTACCCTTTACGGGCAAGACCCGGAACATCGTCCGGATATCTATGGCAAAATAGGTAACTCTGGTGTGAGTGTTCCATCTTTGGACGATGCAAAAAAATTATACAGCGGCTTTAATCTTGCTGACCCTAAGACATCAGTGTCTATGACCATTAATGGTCCGGCGCCAACGATTACTGCTTTCTTTATGAATGCCGCAATCGACCAGCAATGTGAACTTTATATCAAAGCAAACGGACTGGAAGATGAGGTGAATGCTAAGATTGATGCTATTTACAAAGAGAAAGGTTTGCCAAGACCATACTACTCCGGCAATGTAGGCAGTGGTAAAGAAGCCGAGGGCGCACAAGGTACTTTGCCAGAAGGTAACAATGGCTTAGGCTTGATGTTGCTTGGTGTAACAGGCGATGAAGTATTGCCTGCAGACGTATATCAAAAAATAAAAACGGATACGCTGAAAGCCGTGCGTGGAACGGTTCAGGCGGATATATTGAAAGAAGACCAGGCACAAAATACCTGTATATTCTCTACAGAATTTTCATTGCGCGTAATGGGCGATGTGCAGCAATACTTTATTGATAAAGGCGTGCGCAACTTCTATTCGGTGTCTATTTCTGGGTACCATATTGCTGAAGCCGGAGCCAATCCTATATCACAGCTGGCGTTCACTATTTCTAATGGCTTCACTTTTGTAGAGTACTATTTAAGTCGTGGTATGCATATCGATGATTTTGCACCCAATTTATCGTTCTTCTTCAGTAATGGTGTGGATCCCGAATATAGTGTGATAGGCCGCGTGGCGCGTCGCATCTGGTCGAAGGCTATGAAGTTGAAATACGGTGGCAACGAACGTTCGCAAATGTTGAAGTATCATATCCAAACATCTGGTCGTTCGCTGCATGCGCAAGAGATTGACTTCAACGATATCCGTACTACGCTGCAGGCATTGTATGCTATCTACGATAACTGTAATTCGCTACATACCAACGCTTACGACGAGGCCATCACTACGCCCACTGAAGAAAGTGTGCGTCGTGCCATGGCTATTCAGCTTATCATCAACAAAGAATTAGGGCTGGCTAAGAATGAAAATCCATTGCAAGGTTCTTATATCATCGAAGAGCTGACGGACCTCGTAGAAGAAGCTGTTTATGCAGAGTTTGACCGTATAACCGAGCGTGGTGGCGTGTTAGGTGCGATGGAAACGATGTACCAACGTGGTAAAATTCAGGAAGAAAGTTTGTACTACGAAACCTTGAAACATACCGGCGAGTTCCCGATTATAGGCGTAAATACGTTCTTAAGTTCCAAAGGTTCGCCAACGGTTATACCATCAGAAGTTATTCGTTCTACTACTGAGGAGAAAGAGTTCCAAATACAAAATGTTCAAAATCTCTGGAAGAAAAACGAGGCGAAGAACGCAGCAGTATTGGAGCGCCTGCAAAAAGTAGCGATACACAATGGCAACATCTTTGAAGAACTGATGGAAGCCGTGAAATATTGTTCTTTAGGGCAAATTACTAAAGCCTTATTTGAAGTGGGTGGACAGTATAGAAGGAATATGTAGTTATTAAGTCAAAATGCAAAAGTAAAAATTCAAAAATGCAACTGTTTTTCAGTTGCATTTTGTGTAAATACCCTAACTTTGTATGAGTAAGATTGAAAAACTACTGGCACGTTTGTTGCTTCGACCCAAAGATTTTACGTGGGAGGAGCTGAAAAAAGTGTTGAAATACTATGGCTACGAAGAAATGCCGAAAAGGAAAACAGGTGGCTCAAGACGCAAATTTGTAAACGAGAACAATATGATTATCAGTTTACACGGGCCCCATCCACAAAATATTCTAAAGGCATACCAATTGGATATAGTTATTGAGCATTTGAATTTGTAAAAGATGAAAAACTATTTTGAGTATAAAGGTTACATAGGCACTGTATCATTTTCCAGCGAAGACAGAGTTTTCTTTGGAAAGATTGAAGGGATAAATGATGTCGTTACATTCGAGGGGAGTTCTGTAACGGCTTTAGAAAAATCATTTAAAGAGGCGGTTAATGATTATTTAGAAACTTGTGCATCTTTAGGTAAAGACCCTGAGAAAATATACAAAGGAACTTTCAACGTTAGGGTGTCACAAGAGCTACATCAACAAACGGCACTCTTGGCAACTAAGTCAGGCATGAACCTAAATGAGGTGGTCAAAAAGGCGCTATCCTATGTTGTGAGGAACGAGGACGTACTGAGGTTGGAAAAGCGGTAAAATGACAACGTAAAAGTTTGAGATGTTACAAAATATTAGGATGAAAAAAATTCTGGCAGTCTGTTTGCTATTTGGCCTCAGTGGTTTGATTTATTCATTTTCGTACCAAGAGCAAGATGAATATAAGCAGCGCAATTACTTTGATGTAAAGTGCAACTGCTACGTGCATGAAGTTTATTTTCCAAGTGGCAAATTGTTCATATCCGAGCAGTTTAGTGACAGCGCCATTCAAAATAAAAACGGTAAATCCATATATTTTTATGAAACTGGCGATACCGCCGATGTGACCATTTTCGTAGATGGAAAGATGGATGGTTATTCATTCCATAAAAGCTCAAATGGCACAATCGGTGTTGAAAGATTTTATTCTATTGACAGACTCGACTCTTTAAAGTATTATGATGAAGAAGGAAAACTGACAGTAGTAACTATCTATTTAAATGAAAAAAAAGAAGAATACGATGTAAGCCGATTAGTGAAATACTACCCTAATGGTAATGATTTAGTGTTTACTGAGTATTACGAACGCAATAAAAACAAACCTAAGATAACGATTATAGACAGCTTGCTTTACATGCGATTGCTAGACAGTCTTGCCAACAGAAGCGGCAAGGAACTATTTGTAGCTAACTGCAGTAGTTGCCATACTCCTTATAAAGATGCAACAGGTCCCAAGTTGGTTGGCGTTACAAAAAGAAGGTCTGATAAATGGATTCGGAGTTGGGTTAGAAACTCCGCTAAGATGATAGCAAATGGAGACAAGCAGGCTGTAGCACTTTACAGTGAATGGCACAAGACTGCAATGACTTCTTTCCCTGATTTATCAAAAGAAGACATGAACAAGCTAATGGAATATCTGGCTTCTTTATGATAAAAAAATAGACCTCGAAGGTTTTAAAAATCTTCGAGGTCTATTTTTATGCTTATAGCTTACAACTGTTTCAATGTATTTTCAATGCGGCGAAGGCTTGCTTCTTTGCCGGTCAGTTCCATAATATCAAAAACTCCGGGACCGAATTTTCCACCCACGAGCATGATGCGTAATGGCAACATAACTTCCCCTTTTTTGATGTCTGCGGCGGCAACTGCATCGTTGAATGATAGCTCTAAGTCAGCAGCAGTCCAGCTTACAGCCTGCAACTGCGCCATCCATTGTTTAAAGAAGTTTGTCTTTTCTTCGCTCCATTTACCTTTGATGGCATCCAGTTCGGTTACTTCGGGGTCTTTGAAGAAATAGCCAGCCTGCGGTATAAAATCAGACAATAACTGGCAACGCTCTTTAACCAATGCAACTACTTTTTCGAGCAACTCAGGATTTGTTTCGATATCGGCATTAGCAAAAAATGGCTGCACCAATTTAGCCAATGCACTATTATCCGTACGTTGAATATGTTGCTCGTTGTACCATTTTGCTTTTTCGTAGTCAAATTTTGCTCCGCCCTTATGCACGCGCTCCAGCGAAAATTTGTCTACTAATTCTTCCATCGTAAATATTTCCTGCTCGGTACCAGAGTTCCAGCCCAGCATGGCGAGCATATTTACAAATGCTTCCGGCAAAAATCCGCGCTCTCTGAAGCCGATCGTCTGCTCTCCGCTTTTAGGGTCTTTCCAGTCCATCGCAAATACCGGGAAACCGAGGCGGTCGCCATCACGCTTCGACAATTTACCATTGCCATCCGGCTTCAATATTAGCGGAAGGTGCGCCCATAAAGGCATTTGCGCCTCCCAACCCAGGTATTTCCACAACAATACATGCACCGGTGCGCTCGGCAACCATTCTTCGCCACGAAAAGCATGTGTAATTTTCATCAGGTAGTCGTCTACCACCACCGCAAGGTGGTAGGTAGGCATCCCGTCTGCTTTCAACAGCACTTTGTCATCAACAGTATTGGTATCGTGCGCTATGTCGCCGCGAATGATATCGGTAAAATTAACGGTTTCGTTCTCCGGCATTTTAATGCGGATTACATAAGGCGTATTGCTGTCGAGTAATTGCTTCGTGTCGTCGGCAGAAAGGCTCAGAGAATTTTTCATCTGGCTGCGTGTGCGACGGTCGTATTGCGGCGATGGATTTTCTGTTGTTTTCAGATTTTCGCGCATCGCAGTAAGCTCATCCGGTGTGTCGAAAGCATAATAGGCATTGCCTTGTGCCACTAATTGCTCTGCATACTGTCGGTAAGATTCTTTGCGCTCGCTCTGACGGTAAGGCGCGAAAGGCCCGCCTTTAGCGGTACTTTCGTCCGGTATCATGCCACACCATTCAAGGCAATCGTAAATATATTGTTCGGCGCCTTCTACAAAGCGCGTCTGGTCGGTATCTTCAATGCGCAGCACAAATGTGCCGTTATTCTTTTTGGCAAAAAGGTAATTGTATAATACCGTGCGTACACCACCCAGGTGCAATCCGCCGGTAGGGCTTGGGGCAAAACGTACCCTTACATTATTTTGAGACATGCCGCGAAATTAATGCAATTTGTAAAGTCAAAAGTCAAAATAAGGGAAGTGAAAATTCAAAAGTAAAAATTCAGAATAGGGTGGAAACGAAAAAGCAGAGGAAAGAGCGTAATGCATCTTTTCAACTCTGCTTGTCCTAATTTAGTTTAGAAAATCTATTTCGCAATCAACGCTGCCTCTTTTGTAGCTGCTGACATTTCTTTTACCAGGTTTGGGTCTTTCTCGATAGCATTGCCTACTACAATTACCTGTGCGCCGGCTTTGCAGTTTTCATACACTTTCTCTGCACTGCGAATACCGCCACCCACAATCAAGGGTATTTCTATATTGGAGCTAACGCGGTTGATCATTTGAGTAGAAATAGGGTGCTCGGCGCCGCTGCCGGCATCCATATAAATCACATGCTTACCTTGCAACTCTCCGGCCCAGGCCGTGCACAGCGCTACATCCGGCTTGTTGGCAGGAATAGGCGCAGAGTGGCTCATGTAAGAAACCGTGGTTGGTACACCACCATCAATTACCATATAGCCGGTAGAAATTACTTCGAGTCCGCTGGCTTTAATAGCCGGTGCAGAAACCACATGCTGGCCTATTAGTAAATCAGGATTACGGCCCGATATCAATGATAAATAGAGCAAAGCATCTGCATAACTGCTTACCTGCGATGGGCTGCCCGGAAATAGCACCACCGGAATGTCAGAAGCTTGCTTGAAATGCTGTATGCAACGGTCGGTATGTGCCGTAACCATAATGCTGCCACCAAAGAAAACAAAATCCACCGCGGCATCATTACAGCGCTGGGCAATCGTTTCGATAGACGCGGGCGTAACACTATCCGGATCAACAAGCACAGCAAAGGCGTGCTTGCCCGATTGCTTCAGGTTGGTAAATTGCTGACGTACTTTTAATGACTGCATGGGTGCTATTATTAAAAAATCCCCGAAAGACAAACCTTCGGGGATTAACTATATTATTGATGAAGATTCACTGCAAAATTACCCCTTCTTTTTCAACTCGTCGCGAATTTCGCTCAACAAGGTTTCAGTAGGCGTAGGCGCAGCCGGTGCTGCAGGTTTTGCTTCTTCTTTGCGCTTTAATGCGTTAATGCCTTTTACCATCATAAAGATAACTAAAGCAAGCAATATGAAATTGATAAGAACTGTCAGAAAGTTACCGTATGCGAATATAACACTGCCCTCTATTTTTCGTGCTTCTTCCAGCTCCAGGCCTTGAGGCACATTGCCTTTGAACACCATGTACAATTTGCTGAAATCAGGCTGACCGATTATAGCGGAGACTAACGGCATAACAAGGTCTTTTACTACGCTATCAATGATTTTGCCGAAGGCGCCACCGATGATTACCCCAACGGCCAGGTCCATTACATTGCCCTTAACGGCAAATTCTCTAAATTCTTTAAAAAATCCCATAGTTTATTTTACGTATTAAAGGTTAGCAATACACAAATATAGTGCCAGAAACAACAATCCAACTTTTAAAAGGGTTTATTTTCAAATGGAAAAATTATGGAATTACTCTAACAATAAACGTCTTTCATTTTTAGGAACAAACAACTCGTTGAAAAAAAATAGCTTTAGCTGTCGCTTTTCCCGCAATTCGATAGGTATGTCAACATTTGGATAAGCGATTACGTTATCGTGGTAAAACATTATTTCCACGTAATCTTCTGCTCCGAAAATTCCAATTAGCTTCTCCTCGGGCAAAGGAAGTTTTTTGATGTGCCCTGCCTGCTCAACCTTTAAGTTACGCTCTTCATTTTTAGCAGACAGGTGCTGCATTGCTTTTTCAGGCTTCAATATCAAAATACCTACTATTACACCGATTATAATATTAAGCCATTGTCGGTTAATCTTTTTAAAGATTACAAACAAAGTGATTGCTATAAATATGAACATGAATGGAACAACGAAGTAAAAGTGACTGATTACTTTAGTAGTTACACCAAAAGAAAGAAATACAAATAGAAAAGCGATGCCACCAAAAATCGGCCAGAATAAATCGTTTCTATTTTCTTTAAGCTTGAAGAAAAGATACAATCCAGGAAAGAAAAGTAGCCAAACGGCTTCCCCTATTAGTATCGGAAATCGACCAACGTAAAACCACGGACCGCCCACATGGCTCTCAAGCGCTTCGGTTATATGTCTTCGGTTAAACTCATATTCGTGTTGTGCTTCAACAGGAAATACGTGAGAGATGTAAAATTGCCATGGCAAGAAAACAACACAACAAACTACTAACGCCAGCAAAAACAACATTATCTCCTTTAGCCGGAACTGACTCTTGAATTTGGCCAGTATATAGATGCCCCATAGAAGGAATACATATAATCCGTACAGCCATTTTACCAGAATGGCACAACCAGAGAATAGCCCTGCTAACAGCGCCCAGTACCACTTACGCGTATCCAGATATTTAATCCAGGCGAAGACACTGGCGAGTATATAAAATCCGAGACCAACATCATTATGATCCATGCCTTTCAACCCTCCTGTTAAATCCAACTGGAAGCAGGAAATACTAAAAAGTGCTGCGGTAATCAGCGCAATAGTCTTGTTTTGAGTAAAGTACTTCGCAATGTAGTAAAGCATTGGAATCATAAGCGTACCCATCAGCACACTCGGATAACGGACAGCAAATTCATTGACACCAAAAAGTTTAAGCGAAAGTGCTATTTGCCAAAGAAATAATGGCTGCTTGTGTAGCCAGATATGATTGTTGGTCCAATCGGCATGGTTGACTGGCAACAGTGGCACCTTTCTAAGCATAGGTACTAAAGGATTGTCCATCATATTTCTTGCAACCAACGCATGGTATCGCTCATCCCAATCATGCAAGAACGGATCCAGATGAGCCATCGTCAATCTTAAAATAAAACCGATGATTGTAATCGATAATAAGGCTATCGTGTATTTTTTGGTATTGTTTTCCTGCATACAGCTCTATTTCAATTCCAATTTCAAAAATCTTCCGGTATGGCTGTCTTTGCAGGCTGCTATATCTTCGGGCGTGCCGCTGCACAAAATAGTGCCGCCGCCATGTCCGCCTTCAGGACCCAGGTCTACCACATAATCGGCCACCTTTACCATATCCAGATTGTGCTCGATTACGATTACCGTGTTACCTCTTTCTACCAATCGGTTAAGCACTACCAGCAAGTGTTTGATGTCTTCAAAATGCAAACCGGTTGTAGGTTCGTCCAATATATAGACCGTTTGGCCTGTATCTTTTTTAGATAATTCAGTTGCCAGCTTTACCCGCTGCGCCTCGCCACCACTAAGCGTTACAGCGCTTTGGCCTAATGTGATATAGCCCAGACCTACTTCATTCAGTGTTCTTACTTTACGATACAACGATGGTACGTTCACAAAAAATTCTGTTGCTTCTTCCACCGTCATGTTCAATACATCTGAAATAGATTTTCCTTTGTATCGAATCTCCAGTGTTTCCCGGTTATAGCGGCGACCCTGGCATTTTTCACAAGGCACATATACATCAGGCAGAAAATTCATTTCGATCACTTTCATGCCGCCACCCTGACAGGTTTCGCAGCGGCCACCTTTTACATTAAATGAAAAACGACCTGCATTATAGCCCCTTATTTTTGCCTCCGGCACCTGCGCAAATAGCTGACGCACATCCGTGAAAAAGCCGCAGTAAGTAGCGGGATTGCTGCGTGGTGTGCGGCCTATCGGGCTTTGGTCTATCTCTATCACTTTGTCCACATGCTCCAGTCCTTCTATTTTTTTATAGGGCATCGGTTGCATTTTGGACTGCGGGAAAGAGTGGCGCGACAGTATAGGGTAGAGCGTTTCGTTGACCAATGTACTTTTGCCACTACCGGATACACCGGTAATACAGCTAAGCGTGGCCAAAGGAATACTCAAGGTTACATTCTTAAGATTGTTGCCTGTAGCGCCTTTCAGCACCAGTTTGTTGCCATTGCCTTCGCGGCGCTCAGCAGGAATAGCTATTTCATCTTCATGATTTAAATAGCGTGCTGTAATGCTATCGCTGTCGAGCACATCTTGTGGTGTGCCTTGCGCTACAATGCGCCCGCCGTGCAATCCGGCTGCGGGACCAATATCGATAAGATGATCTGCAGCCAGCATAATATCTTTATCGTGCTCCACTACCAATACAGAATTGCCACCATCCCGCAGATTCTGCAGCGCCTTTATCAATCGCTCATTATCGCGCTGGTGCAAGCCTATTGATGGTTCATCGAGAATATAGGTAATGCCCACAAGCTGCGAGCCTATTTGCGTGGCAAGGCGAATACGCTGGCTCTCGCCGCCACTTAGGCTACGTGTAGGCCGGTTGAGCGATAAGTAGTGCAAGCCTACTTCGAGCAAAAAACCCACACGGTCGCTAATTTCTTTGAGAATATCTTTTGCAATGATTTGCTGTTTTTTATTCAGCTTTTTTTCGATGGTGCTAAATTCTTCGTGTAAAGTAGCCAGCGATTGATTCGCATATTCGGCAATATTTTTATCAGCCACCTTAAACCAAAGACTTTCTTTGCGCAGCCTTGCTCCTTTACAGTCCGGACATTCATCCAATACCAAAAACTGCTCTGCCCAATTGCGCACATAATCAGAGGTTGATTCATTGAACCAGCGCATCATCATATTCAATACGCCCTCAAATTCATCGCCCTCCAGCAAATAGCGGTACTCACTATTATCATCTTGCGAGTAACTTATTTCGCCTTGCTCATTGCCAAATAGCAGCAAGTTCAACTGCGCTTGGGGTATATCTTTTATAGGCTTGGTAGTAGGTATTTTATTGCGCTTCGCAAATGCCTCTGCTTGTTTCCAGCTGCCAGCATCACGCTTTTCGCCCAGCGGTGCTATTCCGCCATCAGCAATAGTTTTGCCACTGTCTGGAATTACTTCTTCCATGCTGATGCGATGTACCACACCCAATCCTTTACAAGCGGGGCAAGCACCATACGGCGAATTGAATGAAAATGTATTGGGCGATGGATCTTCGTAAGAAATACCTGATTCAGCATCCATTAGGTGTTTGCTGTATTGCATCAGCTTGCCGCTATCATGCTCCTGCACGAATAATAGCCCTTTGCCTAATTGCAAAGACTTTTGAATACTTTGATTCAATCGCAATGCAAATTCTTTATTGACCTGCAGCCTATCTACTACTAATTCTATATCATGAATTTTGTAGCGGTCCACCTGCATTTTTTCTTTCAGGTCCATAATCTCGCCATCCACGCGCACCTTTACATAGCCCTGCTTGCGCAACTGCTCAAATAGCTCGCGGTAATGCCCTTTGCGGCCACGCACAATCGGCGCCAGCAATACTATTTTTTTGTCTTTGAGGTGTTGGTTGATGTGCTCCGTAATTTCTTCTTCAGAAAAACGTTGCATGATTTTGCCTGTTTCGTAAGAATAGGCCACACCAATACGTGCAAACAACAAACGCATAAAATCGTACACCTCGGTAACCGTGCCTACGGTAGAGCGCGGGTTACGGTTAGTTGTCTTTTGCTCAATGGAAATGACAGGCGACAGGCCGGTGATTTTATCTACATCGGGTCGCTCCAGGTCGCCCATAAACTGGCGGGCATAGGCCGAGAAGCTTTCCATGTATCGTCGCTGACCCTCGGCATAAATAGTGTCGAAAGCAAGCGAAGACTTGCCACTACCACTCAATCCGGTAATTACCACCAGTTTGTTTTTGGGTATATGGGCATCTATATTTTTAAGGTTGTGCACGCGTGCACCGTAAATTTCTATATTGTCTGACACGGGGTTGCAGAAATGTTGAGGTTACAATCGGCTATCTATATTTTGTTTTTTTGCGCAAGCAAAACAGGCAAAAATTTAAACTACCAATTCAATTAGCGAAAATACAAAACGGTTGACAACTATGTTGCCAACCGCTTGAAGATTATGGTTAATATTAGCCTTATATTTTTTAGAAATTAGTCGAGGCCGGCTGTAATTTTCAATTTAATCGTTGCGCTGCAATTTAAGGTTTGCGTAGTAGCGCGTTTCATTTTTCCGTTAAAGCGAAAAGTAACTCTGTCGCCGGTTAAATAGCCTTTGATATCCTGGTCGCTAAGCGTGTACATATCCAAAACAAACTTCTCGGGCGTATTACCAATGGAGGCTATATTGGTAAATGCCGGCTTGCTATCGCTCGCAAGCGCCGCATTCAACTCTTCTAATGCAGTAAAGTTATCATCTTCGTAACGGCTGTCTTCGTCGATAGACAGCACAATAGACTCCACATAAGCCGCTTTGATATTGCCGGCACCTAATGAGCTATTTACATCTTTAATAAGCGAATCAACATTCAACGCCATTGAAAAATCCTGCGAAAATGTTTCCACATCGCTTGATGGCGGCAGCGTAAAGGTTATGTCTTCAATGGTTACCGGCACATTGGCCTTAATAGAATCTTTAATTTTCTCGCAGGAGCTGAAGCCTAATGCCAGCGCGGCTGCCAGCACGGTCGTAATCTTTTTCATCACAGTACTTTTTTGGTTGTTAATTGGTAATTGCAAAGCTAATATTATAATGCCGACTATTTATTTTTCCTTGGCAAAAACATTTGTAAATACCCAAAACCTTGTATTTTTATTAAATATTCAAAAACAATTTCTATGACATCTTACCAACAAATATTTGAAAACAACAAAGTGTGGCTGCAAGGCAAGCTAAAAGAGGATGGCAATTTCTTTGAAAATCTGGCTAAAGACCAGAATCCTGATTTTCTCTACATCGGTTGCAGCGATAGTCGCGTACCTGCCAATGATATCATGGGTTTGGAGCCGGGCGAGGTATTTGTACACCGCAATGTAGCTAATCTGGTATGTGCGACGGACCTTAATGTAATGTCGGTAATTAACTATGCGGTAGTGCACCTTAAAGTAAAGCATATCATCGTATGCGGGCACTATAATTGTGGTGGTGTAAAGGCAGCAATGTTGCCAAAAGATATGGGTATTTTGAATCCATGGTTGCGCAATATACGCGATGTGTACCGCCTGCATAAAGAGGAGCTGAATGCGATAACTGATGAAAATGCCCGCTACAACAGGCTTGTAGAGCTAAACGTGCAGGAGCAATGTGTAAATGTAATTAAGCTGGCGAGTGTGCAGCAGTCGTATGTGAAAGACAAATACCCAACAGTACACGGTCTTGTATTTGATCTAAAAACGGGCGAACTAAAAGACCTGAATCTCGACTTTGAAAAAATACTGAAAGAGATACAAGAGATTTACAACCTTACGGATACTAATCTGGTGTAAGGTTGAATGTGCTTTTGTAAATAGGAGATTGTCTACGGACAATCTCTTTCTTTTGGGCGATATTTTACCGAACAAATAGCGGCATTATTGCAGGTATGCAGCATAATGGCTAACATTGCGCAAAATTTGAAAGGGGATGGAGGATGATTTTTCAATCTTTGGCAATAAGCCCAAACAACTGATACAAGCGGGACACACGAAAAGACTAACCAATTTTTTAGTGGACTATTTGCTGATAAATATACTATTTGCGTTCACTAAAACATTATTGATGCTCACTGCGGCGAAGCAGACTTTCATCATAACGGAACCAGTTAATGAATGGCAAAGGCTATATGATTACCTGATGCTGGCAGTATTCTACGCATTGTACATGGGGCTGGTAGAGGCTATATTCAAAGGCAAGTCGCTGGGCAAATTAATAACCGGCACAAGGGCTGTAAACATGGATGGAAGCGCTATTGGTGCCAATACTGCTTTCTTACGTGGCCTTTGCCGCGCTGTACCTTTTTCTACACTAAGCGGCCTCGGGCTTATTTGTTATCCCTGGCAAGACAGGTGGACGGGAACATTGGTAATCGATGAAAAGCTTTCGGGCTATTTGTAATAAATTTCAGGAGGAGGCAAATGCTTCCTCTTTTATTTTTAAGATATTGATATGCTTGCATCTAAAAATAGTTGCGCTGCTGTTCTGTATCTTTGTAGCTTGCTCCATACACATCTATAACATCAATCATAAATAATAGCGTTACATGCAGTCCATCATTCAGCAAATAAAAGCGGCAGCCGCAGTAGGTTTGAACCACCTTTTTCCTGAAGCTAAAGTTACCGACGAAGATATATTGGTTAATGAAACCAAACCTGAATTTAAAGGTGAATATACCGTAGTACTTTTCCCTTTTGTAAAATCACTGCGACAAAACCCCGCCGCGCTGGGACAGGCTTTGGGCGAATATCTCGTTGAGAACAACAAGCTATTTGTAGCGCACGAAACTGTAGCCGGCTTTTTGAATTTATCGGTTAATGATATCTATTGGGAATCGTTTTTGAATACGCATCACAGCAATCTTTTATTTGGCCGTAAAGAGGCAGATGGTAGCAAGGTAATGATAGAATACTCCAGCCCCAATACCAATAAGCCTTTGCACTTTGGCCATTTGCGTAATAACTTTTTAGGTTGGTCTGTAAGCGAAATTTTAAAGGCAACAGGTACTGAAGTTATCAAAGCTAATCTGGTAAATGACCGTGGTATACACATCTGCAAATCGATGATTGCATGGATGCGCTATGCTGATGGTGCAACGCCTGAAAGCACTGATATCAAAGGCGACCACCTGGTAGGTGACTATTACGTAAAGTTCAACGATGTATACAAAGAAGAAATAGCAAGCCTTGTTGCAGGCGGTATGGATAAAGACCAGGCCGAGAAAGAAGCGCCTATTATGAAAGAAGCGCAAGAGCTGCTGCGCAAATGGGAAGCGGGCGACGAAGCGGTATATAGCTTGTGGCAGCAGATGAATAGCTGGGTGTACAAAGGCTTTGACGAAACTTATACAAAGCTGGGCATCGACTTTGATAAAATGTACTACGAGAGTAACACTTATTTATTGGGCAAAGAAATAGTGCAGGATGGCCTGGATAAAGGGGTTTTATTCAAAAAAGAAAATGGCTCAGTGTGGATAGACCTTACTGCTGATGGACTGGATGAAAAGCTATTGCTAAGAGCAGATGGCACCTCTGTATACATGACGCAAGACCTTGGTACCGCGCGATTGAAATACAATGACTTTAAAATAGACCGCTCGGTATATGTAATTGCCGATGAGCAAAACTACCACATGCAGGTGCTTCAGCTTATTTTGCAAAAGCTTGGAGAGCCTTGCGCTGCGGGTATTCACCATCTTTCTTATGGCATGGTGGAATTGCCATCCGGCAGAATGAAAAGTCGTGAGGGAACCGTAGTTGATGCGGATGATATGATAGCCGAAATGGTAAGGCTGGCGAAAGAGCAGGCAGAAGATGCGGGCAAGACAGATGGCTTTACCGAACAAGAATTGCAGCAACTATATAATACCATTGGGCTTGGCGCACTTAAGTTTTACCTGCTGCGTGTAGAGCCGCGTAAGAAAATGATATTCGACCCTAAAGAATCCATCGACCTGCACGGGTTTACAGCAACCTTTATACAGTATGCGCACACGCGTACCTGTTCGATATTGCGTAAGAATCCGCTGGGTTATGGCCAGTATTATTTGGGCGACCCGTTGATGCCATTGGAGAAATCGCTACTGCTGCAAATAGAGCAATATCCAGGAATAATAGAGCAGGCTGCGAAAGATTACAACCCTGGTGTTATTTGCAATTATGCATTCAGGCTGGCGCAGAGCTTTAACTCTTTCTACGACAAGCATCAGATTGCAAAAGCCGAAAGTGAAGAGAAAAAGCAATTGAGGTTGATGATAGTAACCATGGTTAAAAATGTGCTTGCCTCTTCAATGGCGTTGCTGGGTATAGCCGTTCCCGAAAAGATGTAAACGTAACAAAGATTAATAAAGACGCTGCCGCTAAGAAGATAAATTCATTAGCGGCAGCGTTGGTTTACAGCTATATCAACTAAATTGTTGGTACGCCCAAAAGTCATATTCGAGTTTGCCTATTTACCTAGAGTTCAGGTGGATGTTTTTTGCGGTAGGCAAAGTAAAATACCTGGGGCAATACCAGCAAGCTAAAGAACATACACACAATCAATCCGCCTACAATCATAATAGCCAAGGGCTTTTGAATTTCGGAGCCCATATCGCTGGAAAGCGCTGCCGGCAACAATCCCAGCGAACCCATCAATGCAATCATCAATATAGGCCTTATCCTTTCTCGTACCGCTGTATTTATAGCATCTTTCAACTGCATACCGCTTGTCAGGTTATCTTTCATGATAGAAATAAGAATGATGCTGTCGACGGCATTTACACCAAAGAGAATTATGAAACCGATACCGGCGGATATACCAAATAGCGTATGCGTAATCCATAATGAAACGAAGCCGCCTATAAATGCGTAAGGCATAGCTGCGGCAGCCAGCATAGTGTCTTTGAAATTGCCAAAGTTGAGGTAGAGCAAAAACATAATGAGCAGCAATACCGCCGGCACAATGGTAGTAAGCCTTTGCGTAGCACGCTGTTGACTTTCAAACTCACCTGCCCATTCCAACTTATAGCTATTGGGTAAGGTTACTTGATTGGCTACTTTCTCTTGCGCCTCTTTAATAGTGCCGCCTAAATCGCGACCACGCACCGAAAAGCCAATAGCAATATAGCGTGTATTGCCTTGCCTGTAAATAAATGCAGGACCTGTATGGAAAGATATATCTGCTATTTCGCTCAAAGGCACTTTAGCATCACCCGCTGCCGGCACCAGAATATTTTTAATCTCCTCGTCTGATTTTCGATAGGCCTCTTCGTACCGCAATCGTATGTCAAACATACGGTCGCCTTCATAGAAAGTAGAGGCTGCTTTGCCACCAATAGCCATCTCCACCACGGCCTGCGCATCTTCCATGCTTACGCCGTATCGCGCCATGCGCGCCTCGCTCAGCCTGATACGCAATTCCTGCGCACCTATATTTTTAAATACATTGAGGTCTTCAATACCTTGGATATGTTTCAATACCCGAGAGATACTATCGGCTGTTTGTTCGAGTTGCTGTAGGTCATTTCCATATACTTTGGCCACCAGCGCGCTTTTTACACCGGCAACATACTCTGACACATTGTCCATAATAGGCTGACTAAATCCAAAGGAAACTCCGGGGTAAACATTGAGCGCAGCTTCCATCTGCGTTAGCAATTCCACATGTGTCAGCCTGCTTTTCCATTCATCGGCATCTTTCAATTGCACATGAAATTCAATGTTGAAAAAACCGGTGGGATCCGTGCCATCATTGGGCCGGCCTGTTTGCGTCAACACAAATTTTACAGGTTCAAATTTTTGGATGATTGCTTTCATTTCCTTTGTAAGCCTTACCGACTCTTTAAGGTTTACGCTATTGGGCAATGTTGCTCTGATATAAATAGCACCTTCATTGAGCTGCGGTATAAACTCGGTACCAATTGTTTTAAAGCCAACAAAACTTCCCGTAAGCACCAGCAAAAATGCAATAATCGTTTGCTTGCGATAGCGGCTGGTAAAGGCATACATGCGATAGAGTCCATTGATAAGAAAATCGGTAAACCTATTGTGTTTCTCTACCACATTTTTCTTCAACAACAACTTGCACATCACAGGCACATAAGTAAGGCTTAATATCAATGAGCCTAAAAGTGCATAGCCTAAGGTAAAAGCCAATGGCGCAAACATTTTTCCTTCTACTTTTTGAAATGAAAATATAGGCACCAATGCCACGATTAGTATAAGCTGCGCAAATAAAATAGACTTCGCTACCGACCGTGCTTTGCTCAATATAAAGTCGTCTTTATCTGCTTTATTAAAAGCCGGCATACCCATTTCCCGCGCCTTCCTGTCGAGTCCGGCATACACTACTTCCACTATTACCAGCGAGCCTTCCAACAATAGCCCAAAGTCAATAGCACCAATGGAAATAAGATTGGCAGAGAGCCCTTGTATACGCAACATAATCAGCGCAAACAGAAAAGCCAATGGTATAATAGATGCTACAATTAAAGTAGGGCGCCAGTTAAAGAGAAATAGCAGTACAATCAACGATACCAAAGCCACACCTTCTACCAGATTGTGCGATACTGTCGTAATGGTTTTGTCCACTAATTCTGTGCGGTCCAGAAAGGGCTCTATTTTTATGTCTTTAGGTAGTATACGTTCATTGAGGTCGGCTATTCTTTCTTTTAGTCGTGTTATCACCTCGCCCGGATTTTCTCCACGCAACATAATGACAACACCTTCTACTAAATCATCGTCCTGATTGAGGCCTACTTGCCCGAGCCGCGGCTTGCCTGTTACTTTTACAGTCGCTACGTTTTTGATCAATACCGGCGCACCTTTCAGGTTGGTAATGAGTATGTCTTCTATATCCGATATTTTGTCGAGCATACCTACACCGCGTACAACATAGGCCTGGCTTCCTTTTTCGATTACATCGCCGCCTACATTTATATTGCTTTTGCTGATTGCATTGTACACATCCAAAGCTGTAAGTCCGTAATTGGTAAGCTCTGTGGGATTCACACTCACCTCATAATTTTTTTCTTCTCCGCCAAAACTTACCACACTTGCCACACCTTCGACAGAGAGTAGCTCCCGCTCAATAACCCACTCCTGTACGGCAGCTATATCGCGAATGGGCTTACCATCGCTACCACGCAAAACATACCTGAAAATCTCTCCTGTAGCGCCATAAGGAGGTTCTATCTCTGCATCTGCACCATCGGGAAGGCCTACATTGCGCATACGATTGGAGGCATATTGCTGCGCATAAAAATCGGTAATATCATCTTTGAAATTGACCGTCACTACCGATAATCCAAATAGAGAAACTGAACGAACATCCGTTTTACCGGGTATAGTGTTCATCTCTTTGGTAATTGGCAGGGTTACAAATTTTTCTATTTCCTCGGCGCTGCGGCCCGGCCATTGCGTGATGATGCGGGCGCGCGAATTGGTTACATCAGGATAGGCTTCAATCAATGTATGCTTGACTGCCACTATCCCCACGATGACCAATAATATCGTCAGGAACAGTACAATCACATAATTCCTGAGCGAAAATTTTACAATGCTTTCTACAAGCTTAGTCATAATCGGACAATGATTTTAAAATATGATGAGTGGCATAGCGTTGTTCTTTTCAGTAAATGAACAACAGCTACTATACCCTATAAATAATTTTCGGACACATGATGCGTGCCAGATGAAATCCTATGAAATCCTTGCTGCTATTAAATTACATGTCTACACCGTTCAGCTTGTCGTAGAGCAATAAATGGTTTTGGCTGATGATAGTATCGCCGCTATTTACCACATCATTATTTGGTTTCAGGTAATAAAATTTTCGGTCGTGGTTAAAAGGCTTGATTGTTTTAAGCTGTACGTTGCAGTCGCTGTGGTAAACCAATACATGATAGGCATCGTTATCGAATATTACATGTGCAACCGGTAGTGCTATTACATCTTCGTTCAATGGTTGATTGACGGTAATACTTACCATCATATCCGGCTTCAACATCAAATCCGGATTGTCTATTTCTATAATAGCCTTCATCACTTTTTCTTCGGGGTCAAAAATGTTGGAAAGGCGTGTAATTTTTCCCGGCAACTTTATATCAGGATAGGCTGTGTTGCTTATTTCTACCTGTTCGCCCACACTTACTTTATTCAATTGCGCAGCATATACATTTGCCATCACCCATATTTTTTTCAGGTCAGATATGACGAATAAATCATCATCGCCAGCATTAATCTGGTAGCCATTGGTAATCTTCTTCTCTACAATATAGCCACTCATCGGCGCTCTTATTATCAGCAAGCCACGCTCTATATTGCCGCCTTGTATCGAAGCCGATTGGTTGACACGATTGATGTCTGCTTTTGCATTTTCCACTTCATTCTCTGCTTCCAACAATTCTTTGTCTGATGCAAGACCATCACGATGCATACTTTCAATAGATTTCAAGTTGCGCTGTGCGAGCCGTAGCGCGGCATTGTAAATTGATAGCGATGATTTTTGCTCATTGAGTTCAGTCGTTTTTATCTCAGCGAGCACCTGTCCTTTTTGCACCCAATCGCCAAGATTGAAATGCACTTTCTGCACCAGCCCGCTGGCCAGTGATTGATATCGGTAAAGGTTGTCCTGGTTGTAGCTTACATTGCCGGTTAGCTCCGTCTCGTAAGCAGCCCGTGTAGTGCTTACTATTTCCATTTTAATTAATTTTTTCAACTCACCCGATATAATGCAAGGCTCTTTTTGCTGTTGCTTTGGCTCTGTTTGTTTATTGCTGCAAGCCAGCAAACAAGTGCTGAGCAATAGTGTTATAATTATTTTTTGAAACATATTTTTTAGATTTTGGGATAATGTGAAATAGCTATTTAACTACAAGTCCTGGCCAATGAGGTATTGCAGGTCTTCCTTCTTCAATGCAATATTTTTTATGCTTTGATAATAGCGTTCTTTGCTTTCTTTGAATGATTCAAAAAAGTCCAGAAACTCGAGCAGGCTTATGTTTCGCTTGCTGAAGTTGTCGCTAATAGCCGTCGTCATGTTATTGATACTCGTTAAATAGTCCTTATCAAAAGATTCAAATAATGTCATGCTTTGATGGAGGTCTTGCCACACTTTTACGATACTGTTGCTAATCGTTGTCGTTTTATTTTTCTCCAGCAATTCCATTTTTTGAACCTCATACTGCGCAGCTTTTATATTGCCCCTATTTCTGTTGAAGAAAGGTAAATCAATCGCCACGCCGGCTCCTACAAAGTCCAACTGGTTATTGCCATTTCTATCATAGTTTAGGCTTAGGTTCAGGTCTGGTACAGCGTTTGCCTTTTCTATAGCAAGCGTAGCTTCACTCACACGCTTTTCCTGATTGGCTATTTTTATGGCGGTATTATGTTGCGCACTCAGCTCCAGTAGTTGCTGTATGTTGTATTTATCCGCAGACAAAACAGGCTGCGCATTTTCACTATCATCTATTATTAAATATTGCGCCGGACTCAATGCCATCAAGCTTTTCAGGCTTTGCTGCTTGTTTGTAACCTGCTCGGCTATTTCGTTCATCTCTGCCTGGATATTTATTTGCAATGCCTTTATTCGATAGAGCTGCGATTGAGAAATATTGCCGGCTGCGTGTTGTTTTTCGTGCGCGAGCGCAAGCTCCTTTATCAGTTGATATTGAAATTTCAAATCGCCTGAAACATGCTGTAAATAAGCCAACTCGGCAATAGCCTGTCGAAATTCCGCTTTCAATGAAAGCAGCAAATCTGTAAAGGCAACCTGCGCCAGCTCTTTATTTCTCGTTTCAAACACTATATTTTTCTTTCGCTTGCCGGCAAGCTGCACGAGTTGCTCCAGTTGCGCGCCAAATGTTCTGTTCCTCCAGAAATCAGTACCCATCAAGCCGGGCGAGGCATCGGTTTCGGGCTTGTTGTAGAGTTGTATATCGTTAATTTCTAACGATGGATTAGGCCATGATTTTGCCTGCAATATTTTTGCATCGGCCTGGTCAATATTCAGGCGCCCGGCAAGTAAGGGTATATTTTGCTGCAGAAAAATCTGCTCGGCAGCTTTGGGTTTTAAAATAATGGTATCGTTGGCAAATTGGGTAAAAGCCTTACCAGGCATGCAGCACAGCAACAACGTAACCCATAGGGTACACGCAGCTATGCTACATCCCACTGCGGGATGTTTGTATAAAAACATGGAAATAATTTAATTAGCAAAGAATAGATTACACGACCGCCCTATAGTCAATAACTGACATAGAGCAGATTAAAATCGCTAAAATGAATGGCTAATTAAGATGGAGGGTGGTTGATTTCCTCGTAAAATAGATAAGAGTAATTATTGCAGAAAAGCGCGTAGTTCTTTTTGTATTCGGAGTGATGCGCGATAGGCGCAGCCTCGATTGTAGCGAACCTATCCTGCCGGAAGAGCTTAAATGTAATGTTGTGTTTGAGTTCTCCTTTTTGCTTGCCGCTCTTGGTATTTTCCGTTTCAGGAAAAACATTTTTCATACCCAGTATATCTTCTGCAACTAATTCCGAAAGGCAATCAACGGGATTCATCTCTTGCAGTTCTGCCAGGGTAGCGGTTTGCGTACTATACTTGAAGCCATAGAAATCTGTATTGTAAATACTGAGGTTCAGTATTTGCAATGCCAGAAAAATGACCGTAATATTTTTAAGTAGATTGCGCATGGACTACAAAGGAGTAGAATCAATTCAAGAACTGCAAAGTTATCACTTTGAGTAAAGCAATAATAGGCGGTTAAAGGAATAACTATAATTTTACAAACTTATTGCCTCAGACAAAAATAACATGAACCCGGAACTGCTGCTCGACTTAGTAAAAATGAAAATGCCCTTTGGCAAATATAAAGGTGTGCTGATAGCCGACCTGCCCGAGCCTTATCTGCTTTGGTTTTCGCAAAAAGGGTTCCCTGCGGGCAAGCTGGGCTTGCTGTTGCAAACAATGTATGAGATTAAGTTGAACGGACTTGAGTATTTGTTGAAGCCGCTACGTTCGTAACCCTATTTCGGCCAATTATTTAGTTAGACTTGTTGCTATCGTATTTGTATTGTTTAAATCAATTCGAAAAGAAGTCAATAATATTTTCTTCCAAAGAACGTTTAATGCAAAAGCCCGCTATGAACTATTTTGCCTTTGTTGCTGCCCTGCTCTTGAGTTACAACTGTGTTGCACAAGGACGAGCAAGCTATGACTGCCCAGCCAACATATCAAAGAAAATGCGCCCGCCCGGCAATAGCTATATTTCTGTAGAAGCGGGCGGTGTCATGCCTTTGATTTACAAAGATGCTTCAAAATCAAAAGATGGCTTGTATAAGCCTGATACCAGACCGCGCGTTTATATAGCTGCTTTCGCCTACAAGCCACTTACTTATTGGTTGGAAGTGTATGGTGGCCTGCAGGTCTTAGACATTCAATACGGGCTCGAATCCAACTTCACACAAAGCGGCTCGGATGTATATGAAATGCTTTACAACAACGACATTCAAGTTCGTATACCAATAGGCTTTAATTTCAACATCACTCGCAGCACACAACTGGGCATTGCACCTGCATTCGTCTACTCAAATTATGTAGAGCAGTGGCAACGTTTTGGAACAAGGGGTTCGGGCTCCACCAGCTCTTCCGGAACTACTGTTCGTAGTGGCCAAACTGAATTTATACATGGAGATTATGGCGGTTCCATACGCTTGGGTGGCGACCTGCGCATCATACAGACTATTTTCAAAGGACTTAGACTGAATGCCCAATTCAGCATAGACAGCAAACCGCTTTCGCCATTAACAGCAAGCACACGTGTGTTACATGAAGATGGCAGCCGAAAAACTTACACACAAACAGTGCAACCCACCATGATGTATGCATGTCTGGGGCTATCTTATCGCTTTTTCTAAAATAGTTCATATTTTTTTTGACAGCATAAGACTGCAATATCACGCATTTTAGTTTAGATGTTATAGCAGCTGCTAAGATTAGCTCCCGAACATAGTCGCATCAAACGGAATAATCATGTACTTTTAACATGAAATTCATTTGACTAACTACTAACAACCACCATCGTGTTATTCAAACTAATAGTAATAGGCATGTTATTCATGCTTATAATTTTATTTATCTATGCTACGCTGCGCAAGCGCAAGCGTAGTATAATAGCCTCTAAAAGCAAAAATGCGAATCAGTTACCCTGAATCGCATTTGTATATATGCTACAGTTTGTTGCTACCCTCTTGCTACCACATCGAGCAGGGCATCTTTAAAGCTGCTGCCTAATGGTATTTCTGCCTTATCTACATCCAGATGAATAATACTGCCGTCAATCGACTTGATAGCGTTAATGGCTATAATGTAAGACTTGTGCACACGCATAAACTTCGCCGCAGGTAGTTGCTCTTCCATGGCTTTCATGGTATGGTGCGTCACTATATTTCCGGTTGTGGTATGTATTTTCAAGTAGTCTTTCATGCCCTCGATGAATTTGATATCGGCATAATTAACCTTTACCAATTTACCATCTGCTTTTACAAAAAAGTATTTCTTTTCATCAGCAGTAGCTTGTCCGGAGTGGCTGCTTGCGACGTTGCCTGTATTGAACGCATTTGCGCTATGTTCTGCCATTGCAGGAGCATCAACGCCCTGAAGTTGTAATACAGATATAGCCTTTTTTACCGCCTTGAGAAAACGGTCAAATGGAATAGGCTTTAGTAAATAGTCGATTACATCCAGCTCGTAACCTTCCATCGCATATTCGGTATAAGCCGTGGTAAGAATCACTGCAGGTGGGTCTTTAAGCGAGCGCAAAAAATTAAGCCCGCTTACTACCGGCATATTGATGTCCAGGAAAATAAGGTTGATGGTATTTTTATGAAGCGCCTCAAATGCTTCCATTGCATTGCTGCATTTCTGCACCATTACCATTTCCGGCACTTTGGCAATATGAGCTTCCAGCACTTCTTGTGCCAGAGGTTCATCATCTATGATAAGGCAATTGAGCTGCGGTATAGTGGAAGACATATTCTTAAGCTATAATTATCGGTTTCTTTTTCTGTAGCAAATATAACATCAATACCGAACATTAAGTCCAGCGTGTTTTTCATAGCCGTCAGCACTTCGGCTGCAACTTCGCCAGCATCGGTGTATTCAATGGCAATCTGCATTTCTTCCTCTTCGCATAACAGGTACATCATCAGGTGCCATGTGTCGTTGCTGGCTGCATTGATTAATGGCTCTGCTATATTTATCAATGCCAGTGGCGGTATACCTTTGTTCTTCGTATCGCCCTCGACCTCAAGTGTACAGCAAGGGCGGCTATTTATATTGTTTTGAAACTTGAACAAATTGCTGAGCTGTTGCAACTCTTCTTCCAGAAAAACTTTCTCTATTTTACTACGATAAAGACGATAGCGTAGCACGTCTGCAAAACCCACAATAGCCTCCGGTGCTTTATCATCCTGTGTTGCAGCCAGGCAGCTAATTTTATCTAATGAAGATGCCATGAACGATGGATTCATTTGCATCTTGATGCGGTTCAATTCTGTTACGTTTATTTCATGCTCATGCGCGTGTATGTCTTTGCTGGTGCGCACTTCCTCCAGCAATTCCATAAAAAACAGCATAGTAGTAAACCCAAAGAATATACCCGAAAAATCGCGAAAAGTGTACCAGGTAAATGCCCATGCGCCATCGTCCATATAGCGACCAAGCTGAGGAAGCATGCCCACGAAAGCATAATGCAATAACACCTGTAGCAGCGAGCAGCCAATAAGTGAGCCTGCGAGCAGTTGCCAGAAAAGTTTCTTGCGGTTGCGCTTAAAGCAAGCCGGAATTAAGTACAGACAATAAAAATAGAAGAACAGTAAAAACGGGAGTATGGAAATAAAGCCTGCTAAAAATGTGCTGCCATCAATATAGTTTTCGATTGGCTTACCGGTAATTTTTACAGTCGATGTGCCTTTACTGCTTTCATATACAACCGTGGTCTTAGACTCTTCTTTTATCTCGTCTATTTTACCGCCCAGTTTAGCCACTGTTACTGCATACATTGCGATAAAAATGACAACGTGTATTACCCATTTTCCTTTCTTAAAATAGATGCCCCGGTTTTTGCGGTCGAGCCTGTGATGGAGGTAGTTATTCAACGTCATGCTACAAGTCTATTTTTAGGTCTACAGTATAAGATTCACGCGACTTGCTCAATCGCAATTTATGCTTCAGCGGGTAGAGCATTTCCAGGCGGCGCTGTACATTCTTTATACCAATACCGCCACTTTCTTTTACAGCCATTTTCACTTCTGTAGCCGGTGGTTTGCTGTTGGTAATATTCATGTGCAGGCGCCCATTGCCGGTAGAAATATTGATGTGTACGTATGCCTTTTCTATCCCTGCTTTCACGCCGTGTTTAAATGCATTTTCAATAAAATTAATCAGCAGCAATGGTGCTATAGTTGTATCAGCAGCATTACCCGAAATATATAGCTGGATATCGATATCGTCTTCCTTATTGCGTAGCTGCTCCAGTGCGATATAATTTTTGATAAATTCCAGTTCGCCCGATAACGATACTTTGTCTTTTGCACAATCGTGCAGCATATATTCCAGCAACTCTTTCAGGCGTTGAGAAGTGACTGCAGCATGTGTTGATTTAGACAAAGCAAGCGAGTAGATATTGTTGAGCGTATTAAAAAGAAAATGTGGGTTAATCTGCATTTTCAAAAAGTTGCTTTCCGCTTCCAGCTTGGTTTTCAGCACCTCTTCGTATTGCTTCAGTTTCTTTTGCTGGTCGTATAAATCGATGAAATAGTAAATAGCAAAAAAGTAGGAGGAGAGTGAGACAGCAACAATCATCACGAAGCCCAATATAGCTAACCATTGTTGACTTGCCAGCTTATCTTTGACACCAGTATAGCCCGCTATAATGCCAGTAGCTACTACTATTAAGAAAAAGATTGCAACATTCGTAGCCAAGCCCAGCCACAATACCCTGCGCTTCCGCCTGTGCCTTGCGATGGGTATTACTATGAGCAGAAAGAAATAAATCATGAATGCAGCCAGCAGCACACCAAAGACTACGCCGTAAGTTGTGGTAACCCAGCTAAGATTGGAAAGAATTCTTACTTCCTTTTCAGTGCCTCCTGCCGATGTGCTGCCTGCTACAAAACCGCCCGCAAAGCTATCTGCAGTCTCGCCAAAGCCAATAATGACGCCTACAACAAGCCATGTAGCAATGTGCAGCCAATAACGCTTATTGCCAAATACAGTTTGCCGCTGCTTCTTAAATGCCGCTTTCAACGGCTCGCTAATTCTGAATATTCGCAAAAGGTCTTTTTTTACTAGTAACAAATGCAAATGTAATGGCTGTTGCAAATGTTGTTGCAACTATTCGCCCTGCCCGTCTTTTTTTCGACCAAAGTCCTTTTTTCATCGACAAGGTAGATTATAGCATAATGTCGAATATTTAGCAGCATAGGTCTAATAGTGGTCCGGCTGGCTATTTTGCCGATGTATGTTTGCACTATCAATTACAACGAACAATTTTTACACACAACAAAAATACTTTTTTATGAAACGCACTTTCTTCCAATCCGCCGCAGTATTATCTTTCATGATGTTGCTTGCTTTCTCTTCCGAAGCAAAAAGCTATGGATACGCTTACAGCCGCCAGGCGAATGCTGTCATTGGTGTAGCTGCTGCTAACAAAGTAGCTGTTGGCCGCTCTTACACTATCTGTAATGCAAAAGGCAAAGTGATTATGAAAGGCGTTATCAAATCGATGGATACTTTTTACATCGCTACCGATAAATTAGCAAATGGTAATTATACCTTTAAAATCGATGGCGAAACCGTTCAGGAATTTACCATCAAATAGCCAGCCCCTTAACTTCTCTAAAAATTACAAATCATGAAAACATTTGAAATAATAAAAGTTACAGCCTGGACTGAGAAAAAGCTATTTGAAAAAGTAACCACCACCTGTGCCGATAAAACGCGCGAAGGATTTGAAGTAATAAGTGTATCGTTTACACATTACTCTTATGCTTACATCACGATTGCAAGGCAAGGCGGACATTCGTTTACAAGTCAAATTTAATAAGGATGCGATACCTCACTTTCTTTATAGACAGACAAAACAAAATAGACATTCACAACTCCTGGCTGGGTCGCGAAACTATCTATTACAATGGTACATTAATGTCTAATAAAAGTAGCCTATTCGGCGCCACGCACGACTTTGAAGTGCGCGAGGCAGATGAAACAGCAAGCTATAGAATCCACATCAACTATAAGTGGCCTTTTAGAATAGGCTTTGATATCTTTCGCAATGGCAGGGCTTTGATTCTTTCTTAGTTAATGTGATTTTTGCCTGTAATAATTTTCAAAACCCTATTTATGAAGAAGACATTTATAACAATACTTATTATGGCTATTTTGTCGAACATCGCGCTTGCGCAAAAAGAAAAGCCGGAAAGCAAAACAGCCGCCGATAACTTTGAGCGGCATTACAACTCGGCCAACTTCGCAGCTATATTTGCCGGCTTTGCGCCGGAGATGCAGCAGGCATTGCCTATCGACCAAACTACAGAATTTTTGACGGGTTTGCAGGAGCATGCAGGCAAGATTACAAAGAGGGAATTTACAAAATACGAGCAAGGTTATGCCGTGTACAAAACTACGTTTGAGCGGGCTGTATTTGCTATAAATATAGCTACAGATGATCAGTCGAAAATAAATGGCCTATTCGTAAAACCCTTTGTAGAAAAGGCTTTGACGACGATGGAACGAAATATAACACCGATGAGTTTGCCTTTCGATGGCGAGTGGACAGTAGTGTGGGGCGGCGATACCAAAGAGCTGAATTATCATGTAGAAAGCGAAGCACAGAAAAATGCATTTGACATAGTAATTACCGACGATAAAGGAAATTCTTATAAAACAGATGGGCAAACAAATGAAGACTATTACGCCTTCGGCAAAGAATTAAAAGCGCCTTGCGATGGCGAAGTAGTGCTGGTGGTGGATGGAATAAAAGACAATGTGCCCGGTGTATTGAACCCGGTATATGTGCCCGGCAATACAGTGGTTATAAAAACGCCCAACAATGAATATCTGTTTTTCGCGCATTTCAAGCAACATTCAATCGTTGTAAAACAAGGACAAAAGATTAAGAAAGGTGCGCTGCTGGGCTTGTGTGGCAACTCCGGCAATTCCTCTGAAGCGCATATCCATTTTCATCTTCAAAGTGCGGAGAATATGAATGAAGCCATTGGTATTAAATGCTATTTTGAATCGCTGCTGGTTAATGGCCAGCAAAAGAAAGATTACTCGCCTATTCAAAAAGACAAAATCAAGAGCAGCAAATAATAGCGCTTGATGGCATAAATTAATACGCAATTAACCTGCCGGTAATATTCGATTATTAATTTTAGTACGGATGAAATAGCACAACTTTTTAAATTTTTATATCTTTATCCCTACCAATATTCTCAAGCTATAGCGCTTCCCATATTGTTGCATCCGCAACGCGATTGTTTACGGTCAATTTAAATTAAAAGCATTAAGCCGGTTGTCCAGCCGGCTTTTTGTTATTGCACTTTTTATCCTTTTTTTGAAATAATAACAGCATAGGTACATAGCCGTGAAAGACTTTAAGAGAATTGCATTAGTCGTCCCTCAAAAAGTCAAAATCAATATTTTTATTGTCCTTTTGCCTTGATGCAAACGGACCAAAAAATCAAGGCTGCGCGTATTTAAGCTAAAAATGGTTTTCGTTCCGCTAAAATGCACAAACTCTCCGCCGCGGCGGATCAAACAGTGTGCATTTTTTAACGCTGCACTACAACCATTTTCTTAACGCAAAATACGCGAAGGCCGTCCGAGCGAGATGAGCATCCATATTGCAGGCATTTTATTCAAAAGTCGAAAAATCTTGCAATTTTAAAAGCACTATTTATGCTATAAATCCGATATGGGAAAGGCATCCAGACTTTTTAAGGTTCGACTAATTAAAACTTCATGCGATGAAAACTATGTTTCTATGTGGTTCAAAATTAGTTTGATTCCTTTCATTGATAAAAAATAGGAACTTGCAGCCGTTTTTCATACTTACCTGTTGCAACCTATGTCCGAGCCTGTACCACATCGCTATTTCGCCATCAATAAGCCTTACAAAATGGTGTCGCAATTTGTGAGTCCGGATAAGGTGCGCCTGCTGGGCGAGCTTGACTTTGATTTTCCGGAGGGCACACATGCTATCGGTAGACTGGATAATAATTCGGAAGGACTACTACTGCTCACGACCAATAAAAAAGTAACTAAGCTATTATTTGAAAGTGATGTGCCGCATAAGCGCACTTACCTTGTATTGGTGCGCAATGTTGTGAGCGAAGAAACGCTGGAGCTCTTGCGCACAGGCATAACTATCCGTGTAGCTGAGGGAAAAGATTATGTGACCACGCCCTGCGAAGCCGAAATTTCTCCTGTACCTTATCAATTTATCGAGCACTTCAAAAGCTATAGGGAAGACATACCACATACCTGGCTACTACTCACGCTTACCGAGGGAAAATACCATCAGGTAAGAAAGATGGTAGCTGCGGTGCGCCATCAATGCAAGCGCCTGATTCGTGTAAGTATTGAAGATATGGAGCTGGGTGATCTACCGCCCGGAGCCGTGCGCGAAATGGAAGAAAAAGAATTTTTCAGGTTGCTGAAGATTGAGGATTATTAAATCATTTATCGCTCCGCAAAAATTTCCTGACCGCTAAAAAAGATTGAATGAAAAATGATAATATTGTGTTGATTAAAATTATAGTCATCCACAAGCGAATTTTATTAGCCAATAAAAATCATACTTTCTATGAAAAAAGTAAAAAGTAGTGCAGTCTCTTTGTCTAAAGAAAGAAGTGCAGAGCTATTACAAATATTAGAAACGCGCTTTGAAAAAAACAAAGGCAGACATAAGGGAATAGCCTGGGCAGATGTAGCAGAAAAACTGAATGCTCAGCCGGAAAAACTATGGTCAATTAATGAAATGGAGATTACAGATGGCGAACCCGATGTTGTAGGATTTGATAAAAAAGCGAACGAGTATATTTTCTTTGATTGCAGTGCCGAAAGTCCGAAAGGCAGAAGAAGTGTCTGCTTTGATGTAGCTGCATTGGAATCAAGAAAAGAAAACAAACCCAAACATAGTGCCGAGGGTATGGCAGCAGAAATGGATATCGCTATTTTATCAGAAGAGGAATACAGACACTTGCAAACTTTAGGCACATTCGATGCGAAAACATCGAGCTGGGTAGCAACGCCCGATAGCATCCGAAAATTAGGCGGGGCTTTGTTTTGCGACTATCGCTATGCTACTGTATTTACTTACCACAATGGTGCAGAATCGTATTATGCGGCTAGGGCTTTTAGAGGGTCGGTAAGGGTGTAGTGTGAGGCAAAATTTAATTTAAAAAGGCCGACGCTAACCAAATAGCATCGGCCTTTCTCTTTTGAAAAAATATAATCTATTCCGCCATCATTTCATCAATCACAGCAGCTATATCTTCCGCATTTGGTTTGGAGAAATAGTCGCCGTCGGTTGCGTATGCAGGACGATGCGCTTTTGCCGCAATTGTGCGTGGTGCTACGTCGAGATAACGGAAACCGCCTTGCAATTCCATCACTTGCTGGAACATATAGGCCGATGCGCCACCCGGTACATCTTCGTCAATAAATATGATACGGTTGGTCTTTTTCAATGACTCCACAATGCGATGTGTAGTATCGAACGGCAACAATGTTTGCACGTCAATCAACTCGCAACTGATGCCTTGCGGAGCAAGGTACATATCTATCGCTTCTTGTATTACGCGTAGCGTAGAGCCGTAAGATACTATAGTTATATCCTCACCTTCCTGCAATATTTGTGGTACGCCAAAAGGTACTGTAAACTGCATCAGGTTATCCGGCATTTTCTCTTTCAGGCGATAGCCATTCAGACATTCTACTACAATAGCCGGCTCATCGCTTTGCAGCAAAGTATTGTACATACCCGCAGCCTGCACCATATCACGCGGCACACACACATTCATACCACGCACCGAATTTATAATCATGCCCATTGGCGAGCCACTGTGCCATATACCCTCCAGTCTATGACCACGGCTGCGTATAATCAACGGGCATTTTTGTCCGCCTTTGGTGCGATAATGCAGCGTAGCCACATCATCGCTTAATACCTGCAAGCCATAGAGCAAATAGTCCAGATATTGAATCTCGGCTATTGGCCTTAAACCGCGCAATGCCATACCCATGCCTTGTCCTACAATGGTAGCCTCGCGAATACCCGTATCGGTTACACGCAGTTCGCCGTATTTTTCCTGCAAACCGGCAAATGCCTGGTTTACGTCACCTATTTTACCTACGTCTTCGCCAAAGGCAAATACAGCAGGGTTGGTAGCAAGCGTGTGGTCAAAAAACTTGTTCAATACTTCAAAACCATTCAGGCTGATACTGCTATCGCTGAACTGTGGTTTTACTTCTTTTATATTCGCCACCGCCTTTGCCGACTGGCTATATAAATGCGAACTGAATTTATTATCCGCATCTACTTTCAACTGATCGTAAAAGTTGCGTAAGCCGCGCGTAGCCTGACTATTACTGCTGCCATTCAGGCGCAACACACGCGAAATAGTGCGCATGGTATCTTTGCGAATCGGCTCTTTAATGCTATTTAATTCTTGTGAAAGTGCTGCAATCTCCTGTGCTTTAGCACCGCCCTCAAATACTACCTGATTGATAAAACCAGTTGCTTGCGCTATCTGGTCTTTAATAGGTTGTATAAATTTCTGCCATGCATTTTGCTTGGCTTCACGTGCTTTGTCTTTTGCCTTTTCTTCGAGTGCTGTAAGTTCGCTTTCATCAGCCACCGCATTTTCCAAAATGAACTCACGCATTTTTTTCACGCAATCCATTTCTTTTTCCCACTCCAGGCGCTCTTTGCTTTTATAGCGCTCATGCGAGCCCGAGGTGGAGTGCCCTTGTGGTTGCGTAACTTCCTGTATGTGAAATAGCGCCGGGATATGCGTTTCGCGCATGCGGGCTATCCCTTTTTGAAAAGTCTCTACCAATGCAGGATAATCCCAAGCCTTTACTCTGTAAATTTCAACGCCGCTATTTGTTGTTTCATCATACTGCAAACCAGATAAGGCATCAGAAATAGAGTTCTTAGATGTTTGGTAAGCACGTGGTACAGAAATACCGTAGCCATCATCCCAAACGCATACCGCCAACGGCACTTTTAATACGCCAGCAGCATTCAATGTTTCCCAAAATAGCCCTTCAGAAGTAGATGCATCGCCAATGGTACACACACTTATTTCGTTTCCTTTATTGGTAAAATTGTCGAATCCGCTTTTCAGGTTTTCCACATTGCGATACAATTTGGATGCATAGGCAATACCCAATGCACGTACCATTTGTCCTGCTGTAGGCGAAATGTCGCTGGAAGAGTTAACCGTGTTCATCAGGTTTTTCCATTCGCCATTTTCTTCCAGCCAGCGTGTACCGTAGTGCCCATTCATCATGCGGCCACCCGTTGCCGGCTCCGATTCCAAATCAGGATTGGCATATAATTGTGAGAAAAATTCTTCTATATTGCTCATACCCGTTGCAAACATCAACGTTTGGTCGCGGTAATAGCCAGAGCGTATGTCGCCAGGTTTCAGGCATTTAGCTAATGCAATTTGCGGCAGTTCCTTTCCATCTCCAAAAATTCCAAACTTCGCTTTGCCGGTTAGTACTTCTTTACGTCCTATAAGGCTGGCCTCGCGGCTTGATACCGCCATTTCGTAATCGGTTAATACTTCTTTCTTAAATTCCTCAAAAGATAATTTACCCTTAGCGGCCTGTGATTGCTTCGTTGCTGCCATAATATATTCGTTTGTTATACAAAGATAATGAACTATACCCCAACCAGCAAAGGCGCGGGTAAGTGCTCGGTCACCCTTGCGGATTTGTATTTTGTAATCGTTTAAGAATAAAACTATAGCTGCTCGATATCTCTTGTAAGATAGTCGGTGTAGTCGGGCAACTGCTTTTTATATGGTTGTTGCATATGCGGAGAGCTCAATAAAAAATCAGCGGTACTTCTATCGCAAGCCAGCAGTATATTCCAGGCTGTGCTCAGGCGCAATAGCGCTTTTACATCAGTATCATGCGGCTGTGCGCTCATCGGGTCCCAAAAGAAGATCAGCATATCAATCATGCTTTGCGCAATCATGGCGCCTATTTGCTGATCACCGCCCAAGGGGCCGCTCAGGTATTTGGTAATGTCGCATTCGAGCTCCGCTTCCAGCAATTTGCCGGTAGTGCCGGTAGCAAATAGCTCATGTTGCAGCAGTTCTTCCCTATGCCCCTGAGCCCAATCTATAAGGTCGGCCTTGCGATTGTCGTGCGCTACCAGAGCGATGCGCTTTCGTGCCGGAACGGTTTTAAAATTTGCCATATTAATTCTTCATTATGAAAAAAATAGCCTGCTGTGCTCACTACGATTTCATTTTACTAATAATATTTGTAGTGCTTCGATCCGCTTCCAACGGAACAATGACCACTTTACCACCGCGCGCTGCTACTACCTCTTTGCCTACTACAGATTCGGGTGTATAGTCGCCACCTTTCACAATAATATCGGGCTGTATGGCTTGTATCAGCTCCAGCGGCGTTTCTTCGTCAAATAGTACCACCGCATCTACATAAGCTTGCGCAGCCATGATGAAAGCACGGTCATCTTCTTGCTGCATTGGTCTTGTGGGTCCTTTCAGTTGCTGAACAGATGCATCGGTATTTAAGCCCACCACAACCTTATCGCCCGCCTCGGCGGCGGCCAGCAATGTTGCGATATGGCCGCGGTGCAATAGGTCGAAACAGCCATTGGTAAATACTATTTTATGTCCTTTTACACGCCAGCCGGCACACAGATGTGCTAGCACTTCACGGGTTACTATTTTACTTTCGATTGATTGTTGCTTGCTGACCATTCTTATTGCGGTTGTATATTGGTAGTAAAATTAAGGAAGCAAGGCCGAGTATCAGTACCACACCCGTTTGTGCAGCCCAGCTAACCCAGCCATAGGCTGTGCCCACAGGCAAATCTATTCCGTACAAAAATAGAATAGAGGCAACAATAGGCGGAAATGCACCTACGCCACCCGGGGTAATAATCATGGCAATGCTGCCAAATGCCATTACAGATAAGCCTGCAAGAATAGGCAACGAGTCGGTGCCCGGCAAAGCATAAAAGCCCAATACCGCCATGGCTATATACATTACCCAAATCATTACCGTAAAAAACAGGAACTGCCCTTTCTCTTTAATCCTGGCAACAGTTTGCAATCCTTGCCCGATGCTCTTGATAATGCCGCCGGCTTTGGTGTGTTTTATTTTTTTGTATAAAAAGATAAAAGCAATTAACCCTATAATCAGTACTGCCGCTGCTATTACGATACGCAGCCAGATGAAATTGCCCGCTGCGTCAAAAAAAGCTTTGTGGTACATCTCCATCGCAAATGGACTGATGACGCTGTATTGCGTAAGAAAGGTAATTCCGAAAATCACAAATAGGCATACCATGTCGAATGCCCGCTCGGCTAAAATAGTACCCACCATTTTATCGGCCGGCACTTTTTCGTATTTAGCCAAAATAGTGCATTTGGCTACTTCGCCAAGTCTCGGCACAAGTGCATTTACCAAATAGCCTATTAATACGGAAAACAGCGTATTTGCCTTATCGGTATTAATATCCAGTGGTCGCATGAGCAAGCGCCAGCGCATAGCTCTGAAATAGTGTGAAAGAAAACCTACCAATAATACCGGCACTGCATATATCCAACGCACGCCTGCCATTGCCTCCATCATTTGCCTGCGCTGCGCCTCGTCCATAGCGTTATATTGCCAATAGATAAGCGTGGCAGCAAGTGCCAGAAAAATAATTATTTGCAGTACGGTGCTTCTTTGCTTCTTATTCATGCTGCCGGTGGCAAGAGGTTGTAGATTTAAAATAGAAAAGGCCATGCGAATATACACATGGCCGGTTAAAAACTTCCGGTATCACCTATTGCATTAGAGCTTATTGCCCTCTTTAGGAAAGATAACGCGCGGATTAAAGGTCTTAGCCTCTTCAAAATCCATAGTAGCGTAAGAAATAATAATGATAATATCACCCGGACTCACACGACGCGCAGCAGGGCCATTGAGGCAAATATTGCCACTACCACGCACTCCTTTAATAATATAGGTCTCGATGCGTTCGCCATTGTTCACATTCACTATTTGCACCTTTTCGTGCTCTATCATATTGGCTGCGTCCATCAGGTCTTCGTCAATAGTAATGCTGCCGATATAATGTAGGTCGGCCTCAGTTACCGTTACACGGTGCAGCTTCGATTTCATCACTTGAACTTGCATAAGGCATTCATATATTTTGCGCCGCAAAGTTACTATTTAGATATGAGAATAAAGTAGTGGGTACAGAGTAGTGGGTAATGAGATGATAAATGTCAGGTTTTAGAACCTAAGCATCTGATTCCCGAATCTTGACTCTTGAATCTTGATACTTGGTTCTTGAATCTCGACTCTTGGTTCTTGATTCTCGGCTCTTGATTCTTGCCTACATTTGCACCCTGAACTCTAAGATATTATGACAGCTGCTTTTGAAATACGTGGTGGTAAAAAACTAAAAGGGAGTATAAAGCCTCAAGGTGCAAAAAATGAAGCATTGCAGATATTGTGTGCTGTATTGCTTACAGAAGAAAAAGTGACGATTACCAATGTGCCCGACATATTGGATGTGAATATGCTGATTGAATTGCTGGGAGATTTGGGTGTAACGGTAGAGCGTCCGTCGCGAGATGTATGTGTTTTGCAGGCAAGTAAAGTGAATATTGATTTTCTGCAATCAGATATTTATAAAAAGAAATCGGGCAAGCTGCGCGGTGCCGTAATGCTCGCCGGACCTTTGCTGGCACGCTTTGGCTTTACTTATCTACCGCAGCCTGGTGGCGACAAAATAGGCCGCCGTAGGCTGGACACGCATATTCGCGGGTTTGAGAAAATGGGCGTAACTTTCAAATATGATGGCGAGCAAAAGGAATTTGTATTAAAAGCCGAAGAGCTGAAAGGCGCCTATATTCTGATGGAAGAGCCATCAGTAACAGGTACTGCTAATATTGTGATGGCGGCGGTGCTTGCAAAAGGCACTACCACTATTTACAATGCAGCCTGCGAGCCTTACCTGCAGCAACTTTGCAAAATGCTGAATCGCATGGGCGCGCGCATTAGCGGCATAGGCAGCAATCTGCTTACGATTGAAGGAGTAGAAAAACTGCATGGCTGCGAGCACCGCATGTTGGCCGATATGATTGAAGTCGGTTCGTTTATAGCGTTGGCTGCGATGACCCAAAGCGAGATTACTATTACAGATGCCGACGTGGCAGACCTGGGTATTATGCCCGAAGTATTTGGCAGACTGGGCGTGCAGCTTGAAATTAAAGGCAACGACATTTTCGTGCCGGCACAAGAGCATTTTCGCATAGAATCGTTTATCGACGGCTCTATTCTCACCGTGTACGACCATCCCTGGCCAGGGCTTTCGCCAGATTTGCTTAGTGTGATGCTGGTAATGGTAACGCAAGCAAAAGGCACTGTGCTGATTCATCAAAAGATGTTTGAAAGCCGTTTGTTCTTTGTAGATAAATTGATAGAAATGGGTGCACAAATAGTGTTATGCGACCCGCACCGTGCGGTAGTAATAGGCCTTAACCGGCAGACAGCCTTGCGCGGCATCCGCATGGTGTCGCCCGATATACGTGCCGGTGTGGCGTTATTAATAGCCGCACTTTCTGCCGAAGGCAAAAGCGTGATTGAAAATATAGACCAGATAGACCGTGGCTACCAGAATATAGACGGCAGGCTGGCTGCATTAGGCGCTGATATTAAGCGGGTTTAATTCTTTATAAATTTTTTGGAGAATAAAGAAAAGGCTATTACTTTTGCATTCCTTTTTGCAAGTGTGTTAAACACTTTGCGGGTCCTATAGCTCAGTTGGTTAGAGCACCTGACTCATAATCAGGTGGTCCTTGGTTCAAGTCCAAGTGGGACCACAAAATACACAAAAGCATCTACAGAAATGTAGGTGCTTTCTTCGTTAAGCGTAAAATTATAGTGCCGAACCCAGAGATTTGAGCGTTTCCTTTAATTCAAAACTATCCTTTTTAGGGTGTGGATATATTTTGACTTACAGTTGTAAAAAGTTATTACTCGCTTTCTTATTTAAGCTTACTATTCCGAATACGTTTGCATTAATTGCCTGTAACTCGCCAGCACACTTGATTTCGAAATAAAACCAATGAAGTTTTCTTCCTCATCAATTACGGGCAGATGCCATGTAGCAGACTCGTCAAAAATCCTGACTACACGCTGCATACTATCTTGAATATTTACCGTTGTCGGTGCTGTAGTCATAAGCTGTCCGATTGTGACTGATTCGGTGTCTGCTGCAAACATTACCGGCCTTACATCGTCTAATGTTAGAACTCCTGCAAGCTTGTTGTGTTCGTCCAGTACTGCAAATATGTTCTTGTTATTAGTCTTGATGATGGCGAGTAATTCTGAAAGCGTAGCATTGGAGCGAATCTTTACAGAGTCTTTATCCAACAGCTCTGTCACATGAAGTAATGTCAGTAAATTTTTATCGTGCTCGGTTGTAAATATTTTCCCCTCATCGGCTAATTTTTTTAGCTCGGGCGAAACGGTAGAAAACCTTTTGGCCACTACGTATGATATTACCGACACAATCATCAAAGGAATAAAAAGGTCGTAACCAAGACTTGATTCTGCTATCAGAAATATAGCGGTAAGCGGCGCATACAGCACACCACTCATAACACCTGCCATACCAGCAAGCACAAGATTGGTTTCGGGGACATCCTGCAAGCCTATTGTCTTGCATATTTGCGCGAATAGAAAACCGAGCGAACCGCCTGCAAATAGCGATGGTGCGAAGTTTCCGCCATTGCCACCGCTGAACAAAGTAATAGGTGTTGCAAATGCTTTCAGTACACAGACCAATGCCAGAAAGATTATTACGGTAAAGTCTTTCGTTGGAAAATAGCGGAAGAATCTATTTTGTATCAGCGTCGATGAATGGCCGCTGGTAAGTGCTTTTATTGCCTCATAGCCTTCGCCAAAAAGAGGCGGAAGCAGTACGCAAAGTATGGAAAGAAATAGCCCGCCTATCATCGCGCGTTTAATCATAGAAACATTTAACCAGGAGAAAAAATGCTCTATCTTCTGCGAGATGTAAAGAAAGTATCGCGCATAAAGCGCAGTAAGGATTCCAAGTACTAAATAATAGGCCGTATTTAAGTAGTTAAACGACTCTCTTGTATGAAACCGAAAAAGTGCATCTTCCTGCAATATTATTTTTGAAACAAGGCTACCACATACTGCGGCTACTACAAGTGGTATAAAGTCGGTAAACACTACACCCGTCAGTAATATTTCGAAGGCAAACATAATGCCTGCAATAGGCGCGTTAAATGCGGAAGCCACCCCCGCCGTAGCCCCGGCAGCGAGCAAAAGTGTGCGCTCCTTATATCCGAGTTTGTAAGTGCGTGCAAAGTTAGACCCGATTGCAGAACCTGTTACAGCGATAGGGCTTTCCAAACCTGCAGAGCCTCCTAAGCCAACGGTGACCGCACTTTGCAGGATTTGCGAATACATCTTAACCGGAGACACCCGACTTGAATTTTGGGCTATTTCATATAATATAGCGCCTATGCCCTTTCTTGACTGGCCTTTGAAAAAAGATATTACAATAAGCGTGGTAAGCACAATGCCTACAAATGGAAATACAACGTAAAAGAGTATCTGGTATTCGAAATGAATTTGGGTAGTAATGAAGTGATGAATCAGGTGCACCAGCGACTTCAACAATACACCTGCAAGACCCGCTGTTATCCCAACCAATATTCCGGACAAGATAAGAAACTGTGTTCTTGTCATATGGCTCTTAAGCCAATGCAGTATTACCTCATAGCTTCTAGCTTTTTTAATGCTGTATCTGGTAAAATCTCTCTTAAACTTTAGAAAGCTATGGTATTTTCTCAAGTAAGTTTTCTTCATTGGACTTTACCTTTTTCGTAGTCCCGCAAAGGTAACCAGCGATTACAAAAGCACATCCGCTATTTGCACTTATCTCAGCAAATGGTCGATTTATTAACGAATTGTATAGTCGTATATTCTTGCTCCAAGTTTGCACAAGGACCCTTTTCAAGCGCTACCTTACCAACGTCACATCCCCCTTTTTTACAATCTTCTCTAAGCCCCACTCGCTGTCCTACCATCTCCGACTCAGGACAAATAAATACTAACTTGCGGCAGAGATAACCTTTGCCCCCGATATTATGAAACCAATACAGACCCTGCCCTCCGAAAGATTTCTGCAAGCGATTATGGTAATTTCGGATGAGACCATAGCTGTGTGGAAAAAGGAAACAATCAAGCGATGCATGGATAAAGAAAAAGGCATTGCTTACGAGCAGTTTCTAAATTGGAAAAGGAAGGAGAACGAGGTCGCTGTTTTTGTTACTTATGCCTATGCAAGCTTCGACATACCCAAAAGGTTTGATTGCATCTTTCCCTATACCAATCCTTCTTCTTTTATAAGAGCAGATTTCGTGCTAACGCAGGCAATATTTGAAGCTTCGTATCCTATAGAATTTATAGACAGCGGCCACAAGTACCTTTGTATCCTGACTTTTGAAAACGAAGTGCCTGATATTTTTAAAATGCTGCATTACGAAAAAGAGACACGCACTCGCTGGCAATGGAATCCTGAAAAGGTTGTAGGGCTATGCCAGTATACAGATATTGAGAATATTATTGAAGCACAAAATAAATAGACCCGTCTCAAAAAATTAAACAGCGACAGCAATCATGTTTGGGCACAATGCTAACTTTAAAAAAGCAACATTTCAACAATTAATGGCAAGAAGACCTTCAAATTTATCAAGTATGTTTTGCTGTTAAGCTTAGCTGCCTATTTGCTTGCAGTTTTCATTCCAAGAAGTTACAACGTTGCTCAAATAGGTGAACGAAAAGGCACTCAATATTGGGACTTGCAGACGGGTTCAAAGATTGCGTATACACTGGTTGCCGCCAAAGGCAAAAGAAAGCCGCATCCTATTATTTATCTGCAAGGCGTACCTGGCAGATTTATTTTTGATAGAAATATTCAAGTACTGGCGCCGCTTTCGGAAGATGGTTTTGATATCTATTTATACGATCAGGTGGGCAGTGGGCTCTCAGAAAGATTATCAAACATTAATGAATATACTGCCGACCGGCACAAAAAAGATTTGGAACAAATAATAGAAAAGATAGGCTCGGAGAAAGTGATTTTAATTGCTCAATCATGGGGAGCCATCCTACGATAATAATCGGCTAGTAAACTGGATCACTTCACCTTATAATATACATCAGCATTGAACGCCTCTACATCAATTATTGAATCTCCGTGATAACTGTATTTTTTTTCGAAAGGATTTTCAGAATCGGCGGCCAAGTAGATCATTTGCTCATCAACCAAGTATTTATACAATAATACCCCAGAGTGAGTATCAACATGACCATCTTTATAGAAATCGTAGTTGCCAACAAGTATAGAATCTGAGTTTAGAAATTGTCTAATGAAGATACTGCTATCCCTAGATATGCCCTCAGGATATTCTCCTCGCCTATAAACAGAGCCAATATCTGGCGGATTCAAACGCTCAGGCTCAATTGGAGAATCAATCTTTTTTGTACAAGACGAGAACAAGGAAAGGACAGCTATAAATAGCAACAATATTTTTTTCATGGCTTTTAGAATAAGCCGCAATAATACAAATCAAAATTAATAATACAAAAGAACAAGGGGTAAGCCCGATAATATTCAATCAACAAAAACGATATTCACGCATTCATAAGGGTGCGCCTAACCATCTCTATTAAGCGGGTACATCCGTTTTTATCAGTCCTCATAAAACTCCAGTTCCGGAGTTTTATGAAATCAGAATCCCCGGGTAGAAACCAGGGATAATTTGATGACAATCGAAAAAGTAGATTTAAAATATTTTGAATTTCTCAGGATCCATTCCTAAGTTTTCAGCACCTAGACTTCAAACGCCAGGGTATCTTCCCCCCTTGATATTTCCTGTTATGTTTCTCTTGCCCATTCTTACAAATCATAAGCAGCGAAACTGATGGAGCTATTGCCTCCGATGGCTATATCCTTACTAATAGTCCCGTCAACTATGTCGGGTTTAGCGTACTTTAGTAAGCGCGCGCTCAAGAATCGTTTCGTTCGCATTTTTGAGTCAAAAATTAATAGATGAATATCTTGACCGTTAAATCCGGTTTGTAATTCATTTCTATTGAATCCCCTACTGAAGTTAAAATATTCCCGCACAAAAGTGAGTACATAGAGATGAATGAATGCCTTTGGCAGCAAGGGATTCTACAGGCAAATTTTGATTTTGTTTTCTATGATAAAGAAAAGCCAGACAAGCCTATGTACAGGAAAGGCAAGATGCATGCGCCTATAAAAATGAATGAGTGACCTATAAATCCCTGATGACGCAAGTGTAAAAATAGCGCAAGAACTTGCCTATCTTCTTGCACACAATCAAGTTTAGTCTCACGTCGCTAATGACTTTGTCATGCTCAAAATATTTCATAATTTGTGGTAATGATTCAACGCACCTGACCATGAAGATTATTCTGTTGATTTCGACACTTTTGGTATCTGTTCCACTGTATGCGCAAAACCTGATTCCCAATGCTCAATGCGAAGAGTACATTGTATGCCCATATAGCACTGAAGAAATTCCAAGCGTAGGATTTACGCCTACTTCTATTACAGGCTGGAGTAGACCCACATTGGGCACAAGTGACTACTTCAACCGCTGCGCGGGAGAGGGAGCATATATGTCTGTTCCGGAAAATCTAATAGGGTTTCAAGAACCTAAATCTGGCGACGGATATGTGGGAGCTATTATTCACAAGCAATACGAAGAGGGTATTTCTGATGACATCAGGGAATATCTTCAGGTAAATTTAAATAGTGAACTTATCTCTGGTCACACCTACCTTTTAAGTTATTCTCTCAGCCTTGCCGGTACCAAGTATTTCATGATAGAAATAGACGAAGTTCCTGTGGCGATTGATAGGATGGGTGCCTATTTTTCTGCTGGTCCCGAAGGAAGATATACAGGCTATACCAACCTTGCCGATTTAAACCCACAAGTCGAAAGCCCTGCTGGTGTGATGCTGAATGATACCACCAACTGGATGGATGTGTCTGGCACATTTACCGCGGCAGGTGGCGAGTCGTGGATGATTATAGGCAATTTTACCGAACAAGAAGAAGTCAATTACGAATTTTTAGGTGACTATAATAGCGGCTATAGCTACTATTATTTCGACGACTTTTGCTTACTGGATCTTTCAAGTGCGGCTGCTACCACCAGTTGGGATACAGTAATATGCGATGGCTTCTCAATATCTCTGCAAACACCCGTTGGTCGCAATTCATTTGTTTGGGACGATGGCAGCACAGCCCCGACAAGAACGGTAACGACTACCGGTGCCTATTGGGTGCGGTCGGTAAATACACAGGAGTGCGTGCTTGCAGTTGATACCTTCTACGTAAAAAAAGAGCAAACGAACATACCAATAAAAGTAGCTGACGACACCGTCATCTGCAGTGGCAACAATTTGGTGTTGGATGCATTGGATAGCAGGTTTGATCAATATCGCTGGAATACTGGAGATACTACGTCCGCTATTACCATTAGTGAGCCTGGTGAATACATTGTAATAGCAGAAAGCGAATGCTATGCAAGTCGCGATACAGTCGTGGTAAAATCGCCTCCGTTACCAACTGCACAACTGCCAGAGGATTTAATACTTTGTAATGGCCAGCCTATCGTTCTGGCTAATGCTGTCGAGGCCTATACTTATCGCTGGAGCACCGGCGCCACTGATTGCTGTATTTCTATAAATGAGCCGGGGCTATATAGCCTTAATGTGACCAACGAATGCGGTGATGTTGCAAGTGACGATATCGTGGTATCATATATTGGCTGCGATAATTGCATACTTGTACCTACGGCCTTTTCGCCCAATAATGATGGCTTAAATGATTTATTTGAGCCGTCGATAAATTGTCTTATAGATGATTTTACAATACAGATTTTTAACCGGTGGGGGCAACTAGTCTTTACGTCTTATCACAAGGATAGCCATTGGAATGGCGAGGTTAATGGGGCACCTGCAGAGCTTGGCGTATATTTTTATTTGATAGAGGCAACGCTTCCCATTGAAGGCGCTAAGCGAATAGGTAAAAAAGGAGATATTACGCTCCTTCGATAATCTTACCTGATGCAACAAGCCGGTGAAAATCTTTCTACGACGACTACAACTCATACGCCGTCGTGTATTTTACATCGGTCATTACAAAGTTGCTGTGCACTTGTGCTACATTGTCGAGCGCTGCAAGTTTGCGCGTTAAGAAGTGCTGATACTCGTTCATATCTTTTACAGCTACTTTTAGCAAATAGTCGTATTGCCCGGTAATGTGATAGCACTCCATTACCTCGCCCATCGCCTTTGCCGACTTTTCAAATTGCTGAATTACTTTTAGTGAATGAACTTGCAGCGATACGTTGCAAAATGCTATCAAATGTTTATCGAGCTGCGCACGGTCGAGCAAGGCCACCACGCCTTTTATCACGCCCGACTTTTCAATCTTGCGCATGCGCTCGTAAGTAGGCGTTACGGTAAGGCCTATTTTCTCTGCAATTTCTTTTGCATTTAGCCGGCCGTTTAGCTGTAGTACTTTCAGTATCCTTTTGTCTGTCTGGTCAAAGTTCATGATAGGCTTTTTGAATCGTAGCTTTTTATTGCTGTTTTATCAATAAATTTATAGACAAACAGATGTTTTAATCCGAATAAATAATATTATCAGTAAAAATAGACCTTAAATCACACAGTTACGGCATTAAAATTTTCATATAGCTATTTTTGCAGTATAAATAACCTGATTTTATGCAGCATATCAGCGAAGAAGCAAAGCTCTCCCTTCAAAATCTTAAAGAAGCTATTGAATATAAAACCAACCATTTTCTTGGCTATCCTGTATCTAAGGATTTCGATTTTAGCGAACTGATGCCTTTTCTGCAATACCCGCTTAACAATCTTGGCGACCCATTTGTAGATTCTACTTATGCCGTCGATAGTCGCGAGATGGAAAAAGAAGTGGTACAATTTTTTGCAGAAATGTTTCGTGCAAAGAAAGATGACTGGTGGGGCTATGTAACCAATGGTGGCTCGGAGGGAAACCTTTATGGGCTTTATCTCGCACGAGAGCTTTACCCAAAAGCGATGGTCTATTATTCCGAAGCCACGCATTACAGTGTACATAAAAATCTGCATCTGCTCAATATGTCGAGCATCGTTATTCGCGCGCAGGAAAATGGCGAGATTGACTACGACGACTTGCGCAATACCATACAGATGAACCGCCACATGCCGGTTATCATTCTGGCTAATATAGGCACTACGATGACAGAGGCGCGTGATGATGTAAAACAGATAAAAAAAATACTGAAAGACCTTGCGGTAAAGAACCACTACATACATGCCGATGGTGCGCTCTCGGGCAGTTACAGCGCCTTTATAGAGCCGCGGCCGGCGTTCGATTTTGTAGATGGTGTAGATAGCATTGCTGTAAGTGGTCACAAATTTATGGGCTCGCCTATGCCTTGTGGCGTAGTTGTTGCCAAGAAATCTAACCGGGACAGAATAGCCCGCTCTGTTGCTTACATCGGCAGTATGGATACCACCATTACGGGTTCGCGTAACGGTCATAGCCCGCTATTTCTTTGGTATACCATAAGTAAGTTAGGTATAGAGGGCTTGAAAGCGCGCGCGCTACACAGCCTCGAAGTAGCTGCCTATCTTGAGTCGAAGCTAAAAGACCTGGGCATTGCAGCCTGGCGCAATCCCAATACTATAACTGTTGTATTTCCGGAGCCTGCAGAAGCTATTCGCAAAAAATGGCAATTAGCCTCGGAGCAAGGTATGAGCCATATCATTTGCATGCCCAATGTTACCAAGGTTCAGATAGATGAAGTGGTGGCTGAAATAGCCGCTTCCATGGCACATGCTGTGTAAAATATTAAAATGGTGCGAATTTTTTAGCATTTCATTAGTAGTAACTGTTATATAAGCCTAAATAATTCATAAATAGGCTATTGTACTATGTTACCAGCCTAAATTAGCAGCCAGAAATAATTTTTACTCTTATGAAAAAACTACTGGTACTTGTTTTATTAGCAGCAACCACTACTACCTATGCGCAAAAGCGCTCGCCTATCCGCTTTGGTGTAAAGGCCGGCGGTAATTTGTCGCATGGTGCTTATTCGTCTGACGACTATAGCGGACTGAAAAATAAATTTGGCTTTGGATTTTACGGTGGTGGATTGATGGAGATATCCGGCCCTGCTGGCTCTAAATGGAAAGGTCAAGTTGAAGCGCTGTATAACATGCACAACTTCAAAAATGAATATGATTTTCGTTTTGGTAGAACGACCACTAAAAGTACCATCCATCAAATATCTGTACCCTTAATGGTAAAGTATTTCGTGATTCCTCAATTAAGCTTCAACCTCGGCCCATCTGTTAATTTCAATATTGCAGCAAAAAGCAAATGGGAAAACGACCGTGGTGGCGTAATTAGCGATGGAGAAGAAAACTGGAAAGATGCCGACGCACTACAAACGATACAAGTAGGCGCTTTAGCCGGCGCAACGTACTATATCAAAAAAGGCTTTTTTGTAGATGCTCGTTACAACTACTATTTTGGCAGCGCGCTTAAAAGCGACAACCCTACATTACGTGTAAGCGCTATACAGCTGGGCTTAGGCTACAAGTTTTAGTTTTTTATGTGAAAAACGTTTCCCTAATTATATAAAAAAGATTGCTTCTTATGAAGCAATCTTTTTGCATTTTAAAATGAACGAAACTTCATAACAGCTACGTTTTAGCAAGCGGGATTATATTGCCATTGCTTACTACAAATGTTTGTCCTGCTAATATAAAAGTTGCACCATTTTTGAGTTCAAAAAGCTTATCCAAATCTTCCTCAATGGTATGCACGCTTCCTTTGGTTATGTAAGCCAGATTTAAATATTGTGGATTGATACCGTACTTAGTTCCACACAAAATAATCCTGACGGGCTTATTGACCTGATATCTTAAATTATAGTCGCGCATATCGCTCCAGTTATCGGCCAGCATGACCACTTCTTTACATTTTGGATTTTTTTCGATGGCTTTTAAAATAGCCTCTATATTGTTTTCCGGTTGGTCTCCACTACACCCCGTACTGAATAGTCTCTCTTACGTAATTCACGATTGTGTCCAGATTGCTCGAGGCAAACTGATGAACACCTCCTGTCTTGCCAATGACCTTCTTTTCATTTGCGATGCCATCGCCATCATTAAAAAATGAGTATGATTGCGTCTTTCCGGACTCCTTTAGACAAAACCATGCTAACACTTCTAAATAATAGGGCGACATACTACAGGTAAAATCTGCGACTACAACATCTTTGCTAAAAGAAGCATTTCTCGTAAACACTTTAAAAACAGTGCTGTCAACAACCCTTTTTACACGAGAGAGAATATCATCTTTAATCTTCTTGGGATTTGCTTCGTAAGCTGCGGCTTTTGTATATCTGATTACAAACCCATGGAAAAGCTTTTGTGCATCACTATTCTGATAAAAGCCCATTTGCTTTACAAATTTCCATTTAGTCATTTTAGGTGCGAGTAAGTCCGGGCTTAACAAACCAAGTTCAAAAATCCGTCTTCTATTAAGTTGCTCCTGCCTTACCGCATTCGTATCTTCCGTAAATACATAATCAACTGATAAAACTTTTGCCAGCCCGCTATTCAATACTTCCAAATCTTTCGGATTAAGGATTTGTGGTCCGTCAAACTTTACTTTTATTACAACTGTCTTTACTGCCGTATCCAAGTCTTTGTTGAATACATAGCGCCGCAACGAAAGCGTATCGTATTGAAAGTTGATGTTTACTCCTAATTTGGATTGGGCTGTAGCTTCGTTTTCTTTTGAGATTGAAGCAAAGAACACAACAAAAGGAATCAATCGCAAAACAAATTTCCCTATCATGGTAAAGAATTTAGTAACTAATGGATTCAACATATTTCATCAACTAAGTTAAAAAGATAAATAAATACTAAAATTCCATAAAGATGTAGGCGTATTAATAGAGGCATTAGCAGTGCTGCCGTAAACTCAAAAGTCCTCGAAGGTTTTTAAAAACCTTCGAGGACTTTTAAGTTGAATTATAATCCTACAGCCCAAGCTGAGCGCTCAGTTCCAGCATTCGGTCGATAGGCTTTTTCGCTGCCAGTCGCAGCGTTTCATCCATGGTAACTTCCGGTGTTTCGTACTTCATGCAGAGGTACAGTTTCTCCAGCGTATTCAGTTTCATGTGCGGACAATCGTTGCAGGCACAGTTGTTTTCCGGCGGCGCGGGTATCAATGTTTTATTAGGCGCATTCTTTTGCATCTGATGCAGGATGCCCGTTTCTGTAGCCACGATAAAGGTCTGTGCGCTGTCGTTCTCTACAAATTTGAGCAACTGCGTAGTGGAGCCAATAAAATCGCTGATCTTCAACAATGGCTCTTCACATTCAGGATGCGCTACCAGCTTGGCTTCCGGGTGTTGCTCTTTCAGGCGTATTATTTTTTCCAGCGAAAAAATCTCGTGCACCATACAAGCGCCATTCCACAGCACCATATTTCTGCCCGTTACTTTATTGATATAGCCACCCAGATTTTTATCCGGTGCGAAGATTATTTTTTGGTCTTTAGGCAAGCTGTCTATCATCAGCTTCGCATTAGAGCTGGTGCAAATAATATCGCTCAAGGCTTTAATACCCGCGCTGCAATTGATATAGGAGATAACCAAATGATCGGGGTGCTGCGCTTTAAACTTTGCAAAGTCGGCAGGCGGACAGCTATCGCTCAACGAGCAACCGGCATTCAGGTCGGGCAGCAATACCTTTTTTTCGGGGTTCAATATTTTAGCCGTTTCTGCCATGAAGTGAACGCCTGCAAATACGATAATGTCTGCTTTTGTTTTAGCAGCTTCCTGCGCCAGACCCAGGCTATCGCCAATATAGTCTGCCACATCCTGTATATCCGGCTCCTGATAATAGTGCGCCAGCAATACTGCATTTTTCTCTTTCTTCAGCTTTTCTATTTCTTCAAAAAGGTCGAGATTAGGGTCGATGTGTACGTCCAGAAAACCTTTGGCCGGTACGGCAGACAAGGCTTTTTCAAATGCTTCTGTCATTTCGCTGATTGATTTTATATGCTTGCTACAAATAATAGTACTTGTAGTTCAGCAATTGTCATGGTAGACATGACAAAGGTCGGGGATTATTTTATAATTGAACGTTGGCTATAACAAAGTATTATAGTCAAATTCCATGCCAATAGCGGCTTGCAGCATTACTCACAACAGGCTATTTTTTATAACCAAAAAATAAATATCTTTACACTCCAACTCCCTGTTTATGAACCCGAAAAATACACCGCGCAAAAACATGCCTACCAAGATGGCTTTGCTATTGGCAGGTACCGTATTTTTCCTCATTGCGGGGCTGTCGCTGCTGGGCTACGGCTTACTCATTCAAGCAAAACCAGAACTGGAAATAGCTCTACTTTTCAAGCCTATGTCGCTGCTCGAATGGATTGCTAATGTGATGTCGTAGGGTTGGTTATTCTACCTAAATTTTTCTTTGATAGCGCGTATGAGCAACTTTGAAACTTTGACTGATATATTCAGGAGTTCTTTCAACGGCGATGAAAATAGTTTTGAGGATGCTCTTTACGCAATGAAGATTAGTGGCGCATCTTTACGCGACTCCGTGTTGATAGTTGCTAAAGAACTAAACTTGCCTTTGCCTAATTCTGATTTCATCGTTCTCAATTCGAAAACATGGTTGGATTCAAAAGAAGATACCGAGCAATTTAGAGATAAGATTCATCAAATACTATTAAAGTTATGGCATTTATATAGCAGTTACACCTTCTAAAGCTGTGTTAAATTAGTGTGTTAAAGTGACTGATATTTTCAATATCTTTGAGTTAAACGAATTATGTCAGAAAAAATATCAATAGATAATCTTAGCGACGATGAGAAGAAAGTTTATAACTATCTCCAGTCTCTTCCTAAGAATGAATTTAGTGAAGTTAGTAGTGCACCTTTTAGTTTCGATAATATATCTCTCGACGAAATTCTAGTTTCTTTAGAAGAGAAAGGGCTTATCGAACTAACTAATAAAAGTGCTTTCGTTGATGAAAGAGATTTAATTGACGAGGCTACTCCGAAGGCGAAAGTGATATAGCATCACCGTTCTCGTTTCTAACTAAATAGATGCCGTCAGTATGATTTTTGATATCTCTACCTTGCGTCAATATAGTTTCGAGACCTCTGACCTGATTTTCAGCAAACTCTAATGCCGTAACTGCTTTAAGATAATGATCAAGCCTTACGTAAACCGATTTTGCATTGCCTATGTCTGTGACAATTTGCAGTTTTGCAAGATCTTTCCTTCCTTCTTTAGGAAGTAGATGTTTGGTCTTCATTGCACCGTTCCCTATAATGCTGATTTCATTTGCCATGTTTCTGATTTTATGAAGCTAAAATTCAGAACAATTTTACAAACACTTGCCTTTCAGCAGGTGTTTGTTTTATTTAAGCACTCCTCGTTTTGAATTCATAAAAAGTAAAGTAACTTTATCGCTGATTTTAAAAGCAAGCCTATAGAATAGTAAGCATCATATATTTTCGTTTCGTACCATAGATAGCTACTCTAAATTACCACTTTAGCAATAACACTGTTTATGACTATGATACGCCCGCATGGGCGTAGCTGTGTCTTATGTGTTATAGGTTGTGGTAAACCTTGAGTAGCGTAAGAATTTCAGTTACGCCTTATTTTTTTTAACTACTCAAAATTACCACAATGAAGAAGTTACTTTTATACACTACAGTAACAGTAGCGTGTACTAATTTGATTTATGCGCAACGTAGTCAGTTGCAGCTTATGCCGAGTGAAGCTATTGCTCTTTTGAAGCAACCAATCGCTAAAACAAAATCGTCCCTAATTGACAAAGGATATTATCTAGTAGGACAAGAAAATGATGGGTCTTATACTTTCATGAAAGGGCAATTGGAAGTATCAGTTAGCATGAAGAATAAAACAGTTAGCATTATCTCTGTGCAAGAGTCATTGTTTGCCTATAAACTTTTACTTCTGGAATTGAAAGGAGCAGGTTTTGCATTTACGAAATCCAGCAATCCAAGATACAAAGAAGCTCCATTCGAAGCTATCCCCTCAACTATTATCCGTTTCGATAAAGCTACATCTGTTTCATGCTTTATTATTAGTCCTTACAATGTCTATCAGTCAGCTGAAAAAGTAATAACAGTAAATTATGGGACTTACTCAAGGTAATGGAGTCAGGCTAAGTAAAAGTCTTTTATAAATCAAAACGGCTGTCAATGAGACAGCCGTTTTCTAAAATTTGTAGCATATTATTAAGCAAATTCTTCCATTAATAGTAAATCGATAGCATGATTTGCCTCGCTATCAGTTAAGCCAATATAAGGAGACGTCAGAATAAGATTTTCCTTCAAATAGCTTGGCAAGCCATTCAATGATTTATCATCGTCCAATATTACAAAGTTGGCAACTTCACTATGATTCTTTACCCATTTTAAAATTTCATCTTTTCTGTTCAGGTTATTTCTATTTACTTCTAAACGAGTTATTGAACTACCATTAGAAATTGATATACCTCTACGACTAAAAATATCTCTCCATTCATCTAAACTAAAACGATGTTTGTGGGAAGTAGTCAAAACTATGTCAGCATCAGTTGCTTCAATTATTTTGCATAAAGCCATAACTGCTGCAGGGATAAATGCAGAAAATCCATCTTGAAGATTCTCAACAGGTTTCCATGCATTCCCTTTCACCATTACTCCATCGATATCTAAGAGAACAAACATATTTCAAAAGTACTACTTTTTTATATTCAAAAATATTTTTTCTAAAGATCATACTTATTTTCATATTCTGTTTTGATTTCTTCTGAATCATAATCATTGATGTCAACATCTACTTCAGACCAAGCCAGATTTTTGTGAAATGATGCATTTGCACCACCTGGGACGCGTTCAAGCTTTTTCTTCATCAAATTATAACCAACATATCGATGGTGTCCATCTATAATTTTATTATCTACAATTTGGATGGGCGAAAACTCATTTCCACTTTTGAGTCTTCTACATATTCGCTCTATGATAGGAAAGCTAATCGAACTTTGAGTAGGGTGAAAATCTAAATTTGAGTTCTGAAGATAAGCAATAACTTCTTCGTATGTAATAGCTTGAGGCTCGATAGGCATTCGCACTTCATCGAGAAGACCGGTTTCTTCCATTCTAGTAATCTAATGTTAGGATTTAAAACAAATATAGTTTTTGTATTGCAATCTAAAAAGCTATCTCCCACAATTTTGCATCGCAGCAGCCAATAATTCATAGCCTTTAAGATGGCGATTGTTTTGGCGAAAGACCAATTCGTCCACATACCGCTGTAGATACTTACGACTTACTTTGTGGTAAGTCCCAATAATCATTCGCTTTAAAATGGACCAACGATTTTCAACAGCATTGCTAGTAAAACCTGCTTCATTTACATACTGTTTGGCAATATGATTTACTATTTCATGTTGGTACGTACCATCCAATCCATTGTAGCCTTGCCATTCATCAGAAACAAGGATAGAGCCACGCTCGACCATCTGATAAACGATAGGTCTGATGTGCTTGCCCTTTGTATCTGGAATGACTTTGCAAAAGAGTCTGCCTCGTCTGGTGATAATCTTATCTCTAACAGTTCTGCCTGTAATCTTCTTATGAGGGCGTTCTACATATTCATACTCTTCTTGCTGCAAAAGACCTAGAACAGGAGTTTTATCTTTAAAACTGCGACCTTGGCTATTCTTAACCTTCTTATCCCAATGCCTGTTCTTGTTCTTTCCTCCAATGAAAGCTTCATCTGCTTGCACTATGCCAGAAAGCTTCACATCTACATTGTATTCTTTGAGCATCTCTCTGATTCTATGTAGCATTTTCCAAGCCGTAGTTTGCGTTACCCCAATGCTTTTTGCAAGTTGATTTGACGCAATACCTTTAGGCTGGATGATAACTCTATAAATAGTCTCCATCCATGTTCTGAGCGGGATTTTAGTGTTCTCGAAGATTGTACCTTTTATAACTGAAAAGTGGCTTTTGCATTTACTGCATTTATATCGCTTATATTTCCCCTTTAGCTCGTAAATTTTATCGCATTTTCAGAACGGGCATTTTACTCCGTCTTTCCACCTCATATTTTTGATGAACTCCACGCAGCGGGAATGGTCGGAGAAATACTCCGAAACCTGCCGTTCGCTCTTGAAATTCAATATGTTATCTGAGGTGTTCAATGCTTGAAATTACTCAGCATTTCACGAAAAAGCACCGCTCGATATAGTTGTTTCTTTGAAGATATTTTCTGATTATTTGTAAGTAATCAGCTGATAATTAGCGCGGTATAAACAAGTTGTATATACTTAAAGGAACTTTGTATAGGTGGTGCAAACAGCCTATGAATTGTTACGTATTACGACCAATCATCAACCTATTATTGAAATAAATAATATTTCTTATTTTTGCAAAGAAAACGAGGCATGATTGCCTCGTTAAATCAAATCGCATAGTTTAAAAAAATCGGATTGTTAACCTGAAAATTTTCAATCATGAGAAAGCTACGTTTCAAACTAGCAATTACTGTGCTAAAGTTGGTAAAAGAAATTATTGACACCTTCTTCTAAATCAAATCCCGATGTTAACGCATCGGGATTTTTGTAAAATTCAATTTTTGTAAATTTTTTGCTCGATTATTAGCAGTGCTAATTTCTTGTTTTCATGTAAGCTGCACTAATTGCGGCAGTTTTAGGTGTAACTGCTATATAAGTGCCAAAGTTATAAGTTGAAATCGCGATGATGGCTAATTTCCTCTCACATGTATGCTGGCCAAGACTGCGGTAGCGTGGTAACTTATATAACCTGAATCCTAATGAGCACATCAAATGAAAAAATGAGGAGAAGAGCACTGGTGAATGCATTTCCTCAAAAAATAAAACAGGATGTGGAGATTGTCGCCGACTTTCTCTCCAATGCGGATTTTGCCGTCCATCAGCAGTCAAAGAGGAAATAATATTAGGCGGGCAAAAGTTAATAATTCCCAGAAGAGTTTATTTGAACCTCCCAGAAGAAACAACAGAAATTGGCTTGACAGATAGACAACAAACGATTTTAAATTGTATCTACTTGAGACATTACGATGGCTTCATTAGGCAAAATCGATTAGAAAAATTAATCGACAACACAGAAGACTACTTAGTAATCCCCTACATTTTCCAACTCTTAGGAGAATATGTAATTCAAATTTTGGAGGTTGCCGAGAAACATATTAATGATAAGACAATCGACAACTATCTAAAATTTATTGCTGAAAACCCAAAGTATAGAATTCAGACAGAAAGCCGAATGATAAGTTATTGGGATGCCTATTATAGAAGACCTTCTTATAAAAAGCTCGACAACTATATCGGAAAACAAATATTTAACCGATTTAAGAAACACGAACATTTAAAAAGGATTCAAATTTCATCCTCTTCGCAAAACTTGTTATAGCAGGATGCTTCGTTCCTCAGTATGACAAAGCGATTAGGCTGAGGATGATTGTCTCCCGCGCTTGTCATTCTGAAAGTAGCGCAGCGAAGTGAAGAATCTGTAATAAACCAAAGTTCACACGCCAACGCAAGTCTTGCGACAGCAACTCACGAAATTTTTCAATATAAAAATGCCACCGTTACACAACGGCGGCATTTTCCCTATAACCAACATTCACCCACTAAAATTCTTTCTCTCTACAAATCTTTTAAAACATCAATCACTGCTGCTTCTGATTTTTCAATCGGTGCAAGTGCAGTGCTCATGCCGGCTGTGGTCGTTGTTTCTAAAACTTCTAAATAGTATTTGTCGCCTATTGTAGCCAGCGTTACTATTTTAATGTCCATGCCTATCGGGATATGATAGCTTACGTTAGTGCCTAAACCAAATGTTTTGGTGCCGCCATTATAAGTGCGTGGCGACAAAACAGAATTGTACTCCGGCATTACGATGAACACTTGTGTATTCATATTGTCGAAGCTGGAAGAAAGCGTCAACTCCATATTCGTTCTTGGTCTTGGGTCGTCTATGAAGAAGTCGCAATTAACCCAGCCGAAATTTGTTACACTGTCAAACAGGAAAAAATACTCATTGGTAATGCTCGATGTCCCTTTGATATTAAGCGAGCTATCGTTGCCCCAGATGATGGTATTATCGTTGGACACAGATGTTTCAAACTGACTCCTTGGCCCGCCATAAAATATAGCCATTGGGTCGGCAGATGGATCATCTTGTCTGAAACCAATGCCATAGCCGGTTGTTTTTACCTGATTGCTGCCTCGGGTTGCTTTAATGTGTATTTGTCCACCACTGGTAAGCAGGTTATCTTCGTTTGTAACGGTATTTACACGGTTCATAATCATCTCTCCCGGTTTGTAAATTTCATTCAACTCGATATTGATAGAACCTGATGTAATCGCATTTCCATTGGCATCTACAAAAGAGCCCGGATAAAAGATAATGAGCGTACCCTTGCTGCCTTTAATGGTATCATTGGTTCCGGCCTCTACGGTAAAGGTTTGTGAAGCGGTTTTAAGGTTGTTGAACATTGCATCAAGGCCGGTAGCAGGGCTGCTATCATCTTTGCTGCAAGAGTAAAGCCCTGCCGTGAGGGCTACTGCTAATACTGGTGTAAATAACTTGGTAAACTTCATAATCATTGCCTTTTTGTCTGGTTGAATAAATAGCTTGGCATTGTTGCTCTATTATGAATGACGAGGTATGGCGAGCAGACAATGGCTCATTAAGTAATTATTAACAAACGCCTGCCCAAGCTAAATGCCTCGCTGCACTTAACATTCACTTACCAAATATATCTTCGGGGCGGGCGTAACTTCGCCCTCGAAAATATTCTCCTTTTCAGCCAACCACACAACCTCATGAGTAAAAAGAGTCTGAGAATTACACTCATCGTTTTCTTCATTGCACTTGCATCGGTATTTATAGCTATTTTCTACTATCCTATGGTAAAGGAATCCCGCGCTCCGGGCTTAGGTTTTTGGGGTGGCGAGCCAGGTCCATCGGTGCGTCCTTTTAGATTTGCCAATCAACAGGGCGATACCATTACGGAGGCTGATGTGAAAGGCAAAATATTAGTGGTGGAATATTTCTTTGCTACATGTAAAAGCATTTGTCCTAAGATGAATGAAAACATGGCAAAAGTGTATCAGGCATTCCGCACGAATGACAATGTGTTGATTTTATCTCATACCGTCGACCCTAAAAATGATACGGTTGCTGCGCTTAAGGCTTACAGTCTTCGCTTTGATGCAGACCCAAAACGTTGGATGTTTCTTACCGGCGACAAAGCTGCATTATATCAGCAAGCAAGGTTGAGCTATAAAATAACAGCACAGGAGAAAACGACCGAGAATATCGACGAAGATTTTATCCATGAAAAATATTTTGTGCTGGTAGATAAGCAAGGCAGACTGCGCGGGCACAAAGAGGAAAACGAACAAGTATCTTTGTATGACGGCACCGACGAAAAATCGGTAGCGCAGTTGATAAAAGATATAAAAATACTCGAGGCCGAAGAATAGCTTTCTGCCACATAAAACAACCTCTATTTCTTTGGAAAATATAACGCTGCAACAAGCTCAAGACCAGGTAGACGAATGGATTAAAACCGTTGGTGTGCGCTATTTTGGCGAATTGACCAATCTTGGTATCCTGATGGAAGAGACAGGAGAGCTGGCAAGACTAATGGTGCGCCAGTATGGCGAGCAGTCGTTTAAAGAGAGCGATAAAAATAAGGAGCTGGCCGATGAAATGGCCGATGTACTTTGGGTGCTATTATGTCTGGCTAATCAAACGGGCGTAAACCTTACCGAGGCTTTGAAGAAGAACTTTGAGAAGAAAAATATCCGCGATATAGACCGCCACCACAATAACCCGAAACTGAAATAAGCGTGCGCTTACTGCTTGCTCACAAAGGCACAGCGGCACAGTTCTTTTGAAGTTTTGATTCGGTGGAAGAAACAAAGTCATTTCAGTAACTGCAATAACAATAAATAAAGTAGTGTAAGTAAAGGAATAGTAACGAGCGTAGCGAGGAGGCTGCGCTTTGTTATTTGTGCAAAGCCCGTTCCGCCTTGCTTCCGGCATTCAGCTATAAATTTCAACAAGGTCATTGCAAGGGTAAATATCCAGAACGAGTTGGCTATTATAGCCAGCAATACACTCCCTAAAATAGCTGCTATGGCTATTCCTGAAAATAGATAAAAGCTCTCGGCCACAACTTTACTTTTTTCAAATGCCGTATTATCTAATTCAGACTCAATAGAACTTTGTTCGGCTTCCATATCGCGTTGCAACTGTTCCAGAATTTCATCGGGGATGCCGATATTTCTAATTGCAATTCGCTCGCGCTCGTGCTCTGCTCTTTGATGCTGTATGTCGTTGTCCTGCCAATGCTCTTTGGCGCTGTAATAGTGCGCCAAGGCAGTTATAAGAGCAGCTACAATCGATAGACCAAAGCACAGTAGCGCCTTTGACGGAATACTTGCCACAAACAGTCCGACCACAATGGCTATAATATAGCACGACACGACACCTTGTGCCATACCATTTTTGAAATAGCCTGTTGCAACATGTTTATCGGCTGGTAGCATAGCGCAAATATAACAATGCGCTAAAATTTATTATAGCCGCTGCTATCAACAGCGTGTTATTTATTAGCCAATTGTTTTTTGTTGTCGCCATATAAATCCATCAATAATATAGTGCACTATTTGTGGGAGTGCCAATAATGGAATCAAAAAATTGAGCCACACACTTCCTTTGATAACATCATTGAAATTAGAGAAGATGCCAAAGACGGATGTATGTTCTTTCCACAACATAGCGTCCCACAGCCCCTCTTCAACATAAGCAAGCAATGCTAAGGAAATTATAAACAAGGGTAAGCCGAAATGACTAAAGAAGATTTTATAAAAAGGCTTGCTTCGTGCCGGATTGCTATCGCTGTTTTCTCGCTGCACATACATCCAAATGAGCGCCATGTATGGTATGCCATGGCTAATGACATTGAACAAAGTAAAGGCCATATCTCCATTAAAGTACACGATGCCTAAATACCAGCTTAGTATAGTGCCCAAGGCTACTGTATTTTTAGGCACATTTACTTTCTTTCTTTTTATAGAATAATAGATTTCTTTCAAACAATAAGCCGTCAAAACGAGACAGTATAAAACACCTAAAACCGGCAATAGCTGCGGCATATAGCCAATAAAGAAATCTCCTTCAACAAACCAATTAAAAGCCCTGTCTCCTGAAAAATGCCAATACAATAATGGATAAAGTGTAGCCGCATAAATAGTGACCACATCTATTTTCCGCTCCCAATCATTGCGCTCCTCTTTGCGACTATACAATTGAAATATACCGTACTGTTGCCGCACAAAATGGAACACAGCAAGATAAGCCAGCACTACCCAAAATGCAGTTGCGCTCATGCTGTAAATGACAACAAATAGCAACAAAGCAAATACCGGAATCCATTGCATGGGTTGCCTGTATTTGCGCCAGGCCAAGGGGTTGAGGTAAGTGCGGTACAGTGTGCTGTATACATGGCCTACATCTACCAGCAGTATCAGTATTACCCACCAGTAATCGGGCATTTCGTTGCCTGCTTTAAATAGTGCCGGAAAGCAAATAACAAACAACAGGCAAAAGAATGGCGGTAGCAAAATAAATAGCCACTCTATCGACGGTTTGTACAGCCAGGGTTGCTTATACTGTTTGCCCATTGGTCGCTATATTTTTTGTTACCGCTTGCGCTGCATTCCATCCCTGATAAAAAGCTTCTTCAAAAATACTCATGCCGGCATAGTCGGTGTGGGCAAGGTGTATGCGCTGCGAGCCAGTGGCAGCAAGCTTTTCACGATGCTCGCCAAATACCCAACCAGCCTTGGGTTGTATCATCGCATGACCCCACAATTGTATATCCACAGCTTCCAGACATTCTTCAATATTAGGATGCACGATGCTTAGGTCTTCGATTATCATTTTTACCCAATCCTCATAACTTGTACTCAGTAATTTTTGTCGGTTAGCTTTTATATCGCCTTTGGCAAATGGTAAATAATAAGTAAGATTCAATAACGGATGTACGCGGTTAAGCAATTGATGATTGTTGTTAATATAGCCCAATCCTGCTCCGTTAAAGATTACATTGTCCCAACTCATCCATGCACCGCGCCGCTCTACGAGATTGTTTTTTACTTTAAGGTTAGCAATCATCCAGGGCGAGTAAGGTAATTGTGCCAAATGATGATTACCTAACATCCTTTGAAATATAAATGCCGGCAATGCTGCTATTACTTGCTTCGCTTTGATGCCAAAGCATTGATGCGACTTTGTATCAAAATAGCTCAGGTACACGCCATCTTCTTTCTCTTCTACAGCATATACCATAGCACACTTCAATCCTGTGAACGAAGACTGTTCCAATAACTTTTGTGCAAGAAACCCGTTGCCTCCGGGCCAGGTAAGCACATCCGATTCTTTGGCATTGTTGGCTTGTCCTTTTCGCGCAGCAAAATAATGTATGCTTATCCATGCACTGATATCGTTGATGGTAGTGCCAAAATCATCTACCATGGCATAATTGAGGTAAGACTTTAAGCTGGCACTATCATACTTATTTTCATTAAGCCATTCGGCAAATGTCTGTTCATCCAAACCGCGCAAAGCCTTGTCTGTACTGCTTCTGCTTATCGGTATATCAAACATGTATTTTCCATCATCGCCTTTCATTGTTTTGAACACAGCCATCTGCTGCAAAAAGCGAGCTATTTGATTGCGTTCATTGTCATTCAAGCCATGGTCGGGCACTACACCCTCTTGCCAATAATTATTGATGTACAAGCGGTCTTCCGGGTCATGGCATATATGTAGTTCGTTATAAGTGGGCAAGCTATTTTCAAAGCCTGTAATGATATTGCTGGCATGAAGAAAGTCAAGTACCTCCTGCTGATGCACATTGGGTATAGGCAAGTAATGCGCTCCAAAAGGATATTGCGATATTTCATTTTCGCCCCACTTGCTGTTGCCACCATAGCCACTATCCATTTCCAACAGTACAATATCTTTCTTTTGCGCCATGGTCAAGGCTCTTGCGGCAGATAGGCCACTGATGCCGCCACCTATAATTACAATTTCGTGTTCTTTATATTCCGTAGCAGGAGCTAATTTTTTATCTCTGAAATAGTGACCTGCACTCGCGTTCTGCCCTACTATCTTACCAGATATAGTCTTGCCTTTAACCTTGCAGGATGCATATACCGCACCCATTCCGGCCATCATCATCGAAGATTTTAAGAACGCGCGTCTATCCATTATTTGTCTGCATATTTAGCCCACTCTTCTTCAAAATAGTGTACGAGAATTTGATTATTAAGTTTGTTGACCTCCACCGGCTTTGCACTCAGCATATCGGGCGAAAACAGCTGCATCGAATGAAATACATCATTCGTCATAAACTTTACCGGCTCTTTAAAGTCAATGGCAGCGGGCTTTTCAAAGGTATTGACCGACGCCAGTATATAACCCCATTCGCCAAAAGATGGCACATAATTATGATAAGGTAAGGTATAAAATCCGACGGACTGAATCGTAGCATCAACACACCAAAAACTGCGCGGCGCTACCAGTGGCGATGTACTTTGCACTACGAATAAAGCGTCGGGATTAAGGTGGCGCTTCAATTCGCGATAGAATGTATTGGTGTATAATTTTCCAACAGCAAAGCCAGATGGGTCGGGGAAATCGACGATGATGCAATCAAATTTTTCTTCTGTTTGCTGCAACCATATATAGGCGTCGGCATTAACTACGGTAACTTTTTTATTAAAAAAAGCGCTATCGTTTAGCGCTGTAAGCATTTTGTTGGTTGAAAAAATTTTGGTCATTTCGGGGTCAAGGTCTACCAGCTTTACAGAGCTTACACCATCATACTTCAACACTTCTCGAATAGCGAGCCCATCGCCTCCGCCCAACACCAATACCTTTTTAGCTGCAACGTTTCTGCTCATTATAGGGTGAACCAATGCTTCGTGGTAGCGGTATTCGTCTTGCGCGCTAAACTGTAAATTACTATTGATAAATAACCGAACATCATTTTTATTGCGTGTAATGACGAGCCTTTGATAAGGTGTGGTTTTGGCAAATACCACATGGTCATCATAACTCAGCTCGTCACTCAAGTCCAGTATCTTATTACCAAAGGCAAATAGCATCACTTCTGCTGCAAGCAACAAGGTAGCTGCTATTTTAAGCCGCCAGGCGTTCTTTATTTTTTGCTGAAAGAAAAAACACAAGAGTAAACCAACAGCTATATTTAAAATACCAAAGAATAGACTGGTGCGCACCAAGCCTAAGCGTGGCACAAATATTAGCGGAAACACCAGCGACGCCAACAGCGCACCAATATAGTCGAATGTAAATACACGACTTACTAATTCATTGAACGAAAGTTTGTCTTTAAGAATCTTTAATAGCAAGGGTATTTCTATGCCCACTAAGGTACCGACCAATACTACCAAGGCATACAGGATAACATTGAACGAATGTACCAATGGGAAAGCTATAAACAGCAATGGTGCGCTGATGCCACCAATGAGCCCCACCAGCAATTCTATCCTGATAAACCATTCTAATAATTGCTTATTAAAATAGCGCGACAGGAAAGAGCCTATACCCATCGAGAAAAGGTAAATGCCTATAATGAGGCTAAATTGGGTAACGCTATCGCCCAGCAGGTAACTCGCCAAAGTGCCGGCTACCAACTCGTATATAAGGCCGCAAATAGCAATGATTAGTACGGAGAACAGCAGCAACCATTGCGACCTTTTATGGTATTGATGTACAGCCTTTCTATCCATGAATAGCGGCTGCTATAATAATAGAGATGGCTACCAGAAAGAAACCCATAATCAAAGCCACAGCCTTGTTTTGCTTTTCAAATATTTCCTGAAATAGTTTGTGCTTAGGCGTAAGCAGCTCTACCAGTCCGAAAGCCGCGAGCAGCACCACTATGCCTATAAATGCAAATATGATTGAATTGCCTACCTGATGTAAGTTGATATCCATGTTATTTTCTTTTTTCTATTTATGATGATTGCCGCCGCCGCGATAAAAGTAATGACCTCTTGAGCCGCTATGTTGGCTATCAGCCTGCGTTTCGTTACTGGCCGGCCATATGTTGATGTTGTTGTAATCTGAATATACCTTGCCGCCTATTACGCCTCCGGCAAATAGGAAGTACCATTTGAACTGTAATATCAGGTTTTGTAATTTCTTCATAAGCTCATTGTTTTACTCCTCTGAAAACCTAAAGCTTTCTACCGCAAAATATTTAATAATCGCCCACACTGCCCAGCCTATTAACAGGAAAAATGGCAACCAAAAATTCTTACCTAAACTCCCATCAGTACGAACTTGAATCATAAGCGGCACCACTTCGTTAATCCGCTCTGGATTGTGCTCCAACTCTACTACCAGCTTATAATTTCCTTTATCTACACCACTAAATTTATAGCCGTTTTGCTGGCTGCCTTCGCTCCAGCTTTCTCCATCCTCATAGCCTTGGTAATAGGCTATTTCTTGCCCGCCTGTTACTTCACGTCCGTTGGCTTTGTTGATAAGATTGTAATTCAGTACCAACCAATCATTATTTACATCGGCCCGGGCATCTATATTTATTTCTGTTTTCTGTTCGTTGATATGGATGTCATCTATCGTTACCTGCTTTGTAGTAGCGTCGATAGTATGGCGTTGCTGGGTTATTACCTGAGATGTATTTTGCCCTTCCATCCAAACCTGAATAACGAAATAGATAAGACACATAATAGCCGTAGCCATCAGTATAGCAGACAGCGATAGCTTATTGGCTGGCCTTGCTGCGCCATAGCCGCTGCGCTTCGGTCTGCGCTTCTGCACTTGGTTAAACACTTTTTGCACGTCGCCTTTCGGCACATACTCACCGAAATGCCAATAGTTTGCATTGTCGGCACCCAGCTCAAGGCTCAGCATATAAGGCGCTGCTACATAATCGAAGCATCGTACCTGTGCTCTTGGGTTTCCGTAAGCTCCTACCAGATTGCCTTCTATGCGAGTAATCTCTGCTTGATAAATATCATAACTGCGAAAGGTTCTGTTGAAAAACTTAAGATCATTTTTATAGTTGTCGGTATATTTTGGTGGATCAAACAACTCATACAACAATATAAAATGTCCTTCTGATTCTGACAGATAAGCGAACGAACCTTCGAATGCATTGTACAAGTGATACTCCAGCCAATTATAGTCTTGCTGGTTGCGCTTGTATGCTTTGCCTATTATCTCAAATGTGTCGCCGAGTAATATGACCTTAGTACCAATAGGTAACTCTTCTTCTTCGCTTTGCTTAATAGATGTTTTATTGGGAAAAACATAATCCCACTTCCTATTCTGTATATCAAATGCCGAAATATTAGTACACTTAGGGCACGCAGCCGTCTGTACATAAGGAAAATAAGCAACAGGAAAAGTATTGCTGCAACGCTCACAACTGGCTATATTTTCTTTTGTGAATTGCAGTTCCTCATCAATAGCCCCTGCTATATTTAAATCTTCAAACTCTACACCTGTAACCAAAAATACATCCTGACTTTTTTCATCATTCCATATTTCATAAAGCTTTGTATTATAGATGCTGCTGCAATTCAATATATTATCTGGATCAATGGTCCATACAGTAGTTTGCCCTTCGACATCAATGTAGATTACTTTCGCGTTTATATCTACATTTAATGCCACATGCTTCCCCAAACTAATTCGTGCATTAGGAGGGTATTTTTGCTTAGTTGTAATATTGGCGCCACTTTCACCCTCTCTGTGTAGAAGTGCATAATTGCCGTAGCCTTCTTCCAACAATAGTGTGGCACTATCTTCAAATAATAAGGTCCAATAATTGAGTATACTATCCTCATTCCACACGTTAACGCGGCCTATTATTTCAAACGCCTTGCCTCTATAATTACCTTTTTGTCCTCGCTTGAAAAAGGATGGCGTGGATTGTGTGATTGCATTGCGCTTGATGTTTGCTGTCGTACCATCGTTATTGATAACAGCACCACATGCGCATTTAACAAACCGAATATCGGCATTGAATGGCGTATGTGTTGTATGGCATTGACGGCAGGTTATCATAGGTGGGCGGGCTATCTTTTGATTTGTTGCGACTGGCGCGTCTTTCCTTTAAAGAATGATTGAAATGCAAGGTCTATTTCCATCACGGTTGCATCATTAACACGCTCATGGTTGCTGAGGTAAATATCATAATTTACCAAGCCATGTTCCGGCCAGGTATGTACCGAAATATGGCTTTCGCTCAGGCATACCACTGCTGTAAAGCCGGCAGGCGCAAAGTTGTGATAGACCTCGCCCAGCTTTTGTAACCTATGCTGCGCTATTATGCTTTCCAACTGAAGCTTAAACACTTCGTATGTTTTTAGCAGAGCAGCATCTACTTCTTCAATGCTGGCAATAATATGTAGACCTGTTTGGTACAATATAAATTCGTTAACGAATGCAATAATATTAAATTTTCACAAGACAACATTCTGCGCCCTATTTTCAGCATAGAAAAAGCCCGCCACCATATATTGAGTGACGGGCTTTTCTATTTATATTTTGCTATGCTATTTACAACATCGACAAGCTATTTTTAATAATAGCAATGCATTCATCCATTTGCGCACGCGTGATGGTAAGCGGTGGTGCAAAGCGTATTTTGTCGCCGTGGGTAGGCTTTGCAAGCAGGCCATTTTCTTTCAGGTGCAGGCATAGTTCCCAGGCTGCATCCGGATTATCGTGCTTAATTACAATTGCGTTCAGCAAGCCTTTTCCACGCACCAATGATATAAAAGGGCTATTTAAGTCGCGCAACTGCCGTCTGAAATATTCGCCTTGTTCGGCTGCGTTCTCAGCCATCTTTTCATCTTTCAAAACCTGCAATGCTACCATACTTACTTTACAAGCCAGCGGATTACCGCCATAGGTAGAGCCATGTTCGCCCGGCTTAATCGTCAGCATGATTTCATCATCCGCCAATACAGCAGACACCGGCATAGTACCGCCGCTCAGGGCTTTGCCTAAAATCAAAATATCAGGACGCACATTTTCATGGTCGCAAGCCAGCATCTTGCCGGAGCGCGCCAATCCCGTTTGTATTTCATCAGCGATAAACAACACATTTGCCGCGCGGCACATTTCGTAAGCCTTTGCGAGATAGCCCTCGTCCGGCACATACACACCAGCCTCGCCCTGTATAGGCTCTACCAGAAATGCAGCTACTGTAGGATCTTGCAATGCTTGTTCCAGTGCATTGGTATCGTTGTAAGGAATGGTAACATAGCCCGATACAAATGGACCAAAATTGGTAGTAGAAGTAGGGTCGGTGCTGAATGAAATTACATTAATCGTTCTGCCATGGAAGTTGCCCTCTACAGTAATAATTTTAGCGTGGCCATCAGCAATACCTTTTACTGTATACCCCCAGCGACGCGCCAGCTTCAGCGCTGTCTCTACTGCTTCTACACCGCTATTCATAGGCAGTACTTTGTCAAAGCCAAAATAGCCTGTAATGTATTCTTCAAACTCGCCTAACAGATTGCTGTGAAAAGCACGCGATGTAAGCGTAAGCTTTGCGGCCTGCTCGGTAAGTGCTTTAATAATTTTAGGATGGCAATGACCCTGATTGAGTGCCGAGTAGCCGGAAAGAAAATCGAAATAGCGCTTGCCATCTACATCCCATACATGCACACCCTCGCCGCGCTCCAGTACTACCGGTAGCGGATGATAGTTGTGCGCGCCGTAGCGCTCTTCTTTATCGATATAAGATTGAGTATTGGCCGTGTTATTTAAGGTAGCATTCATGCTGCAAAGGTACGTCAAATTTTATCTATCCTTACCCACTGCATCCCTGCTGCTATTGCCGCCTGCACGCCTGGTTCGCCATCTTCAAAAACCATACAATGCTCCGGTGCAACGCCCAGTTCTTCAGCGGCTTTTAGAAAAGGATCGGCATGTGGTTTGCCTTTGGACGTATCGCCGGCACACACCAATGATTCCACCAAATGGTCGATACCCAGCACGCTTAGTGTTTTTTCTACTGTATGTCTGCGTCCGCCCGAAACCACACCTATTTTTACCTGTCCGGCATGTTGCTGCAAATGCGCCACCACAAAGGGTATGGGCTGTGTATGCTCGATATATTCTTCGAAGAAAATACTGCCTTTTCTGCCGCTGAAAGCTAATGCATCAAGGCTTACTTCGTAACGTTTAGCCATCTCAGCAACCACCTGAGCCGTAGGCCAGCCGGCGAGCTCGTCTATAATAGCCGGATTCAGTTCAAAGCCATATTCAGCCGCTGTTTTTACATAGCTATTTTTATGCGCCTGCATATTGTCTGCCAGCGTTCCATCGCAATCGTACAGGAAAGCCTTGAATGGCCCTGATGTAAGCTGGTTCAGCTTTTCAAGTTTAATTTGTTCTGCTTGCGCTATCATGCTTGTTTTGTATTGTGTGTAAACCTAACAGGTTTTAGTAATTAATAATCTGATACAGCCTATTTATTCTGAACCCGACCCTATGTCTTTATTTTCAAAAGGAACTGTCGCTCGCGTGTAAACAATCGACTGAATAAACCCATTCATAAAGCTGTATTGCTTTTGAATTTTATAACCATTTGCTTCAAATATAGATTGCATTGGAAAAAGTGACTGCACTTTTACCGAGGCCACTATTCTAAAAAAAAGATACATTGCTTTCAGCAATAACTTGTGTTGTAGCGGAGCCTTTTCCTTTAAATGAAAATCGGTGAAAAGCCAGATCGCTGTTGGCTTTGCCAAAGTATGGATATGGTTAAAAATGCGCTGTGCATCTGCGGCAGCAAAATTATCGAAAAGAAAAGGAGTAATGATAACATCGAATTGAATCAATTCGTTAAATGCCTCAACAGCACTATTAATAAATCGCACGTGATGTATACCCGCGGCTCTCTTGCGTGCCTGATGCAGCATAGCCTCAGAGAGTTCTATATAATAAATATCCAACGGCAATCCATGTCGCGGCATCATCTCCAAAATAGCGCCGGTGCCGCCACCTATTATAGCGACCGTAGCCCTTTCGGGTATATGCGCCATTAACACGCGTTGCGACTGCTCCAGATTTTTACCAAATACTATTTTGCTTACCCTGTCGTAAAACGGAGCAATAAAATTGTAATTGTTGAAAGACTTGCTATTTGTCGCCATAAAAATATCAGTCGAATAAAGTTACGCTGGCGATACCACACAGCGCTTTCAGCAATAGTAGCCCATCAATTACAATCAGGTAGTAGAGTATTGCTTTTTTGCGCTGCAAAGAATAGGCTACAAGCAGCATACATAAGAATGGAAGCAGGTGCAGCAAAGTGGCGCCTACGCTAAAATGCCGATGAATAAGTGCAGCCATCACAGCTATTGCACCAATAAGCATCAGCGGAATCAACACGTAAAAAATAGTTTTCTTCAAGCCTATTCTTACCACAAATGTTTTTAGTTGATGGTTGCTGTCGTCGGCATAATCTTTAATGTCAAACATAATAGCGTTAACGGTACAAAACATCCAGTTTTTAATAAATAGCCATAGCATTAATCCCGGATGAACATGCTCGCCCGGATGCTCCAGCAGTGACATACACACAGGCAGAATGCCAATAAATACCGCCCAGACATAGCCAATGACAAATGGCTTAAACCAACCGGTATTGCGCAGGTTCAGCGAGAGAAACCCTTTAGGCACCAGTCCATAATAAAGCAAGCCCGCAACAGGCAGGCTCAGCACAAAGGGCCAATAGTACCAGGGAATTTCAGTCAGTTGAGCAAAGTATTGATTGCAAAGCAACAGCAATGCTATTATCAATGCTGATAGAATAGCCCATTGGCTGATGGCTACAAACTTTCTATGCTTTATATACCACAGCGTGCGGGGATTTTCGGAATACCTAATATTCGCTGGCGTTTGATAGGCCCGTGTATAATACAATACAGTTGCAAGAAATACAGTAGTATAAAAAACTGGTTGATTAGGCGGCAGCCCAAGCAAATAGCAGGTTTCCACGGCCAGTGCGATGGCCAGAAAACCTACGAAGTAATTTGCAAAGAATAAAAATCGGGCTAAGCGGTATGCCATATTGCTGGATGTATTGCAAAAGTACAAGCTAAGATTTTTGCGCAGCGAAAAGAATAGGTAACGGTAGTTTTCATATCAGCATGTTTGTGGAAAAAAAAGCCTGTCTCTAGAAAAAACAAAGGAGCATCAGCTATTTAACTGATGCTCCTTTATCAAAAAATTATATGTTCAATGCTTTTATTCCTCTTTCAGTTCGCCGTTGTTATCAACTTTTAGCGTGCCATGTGTTTCGCTGCTGTCTGCCGCACCCGGTATCGCTTCTTCGCCGCTGGTAGGCATTACTAAATCGATATTGGCTATTTCTTTCAACTGCGGTAATTGTTTGGGACTATTGATGCCCAGATAATCCATGAAGCCTTTGGAAGTAGCATATATCAATGGCTTTCCTACGGCATCTTCATTACGTCCTGCTATTACAATCAGTTCTTTCTCCAGCAATTTCTGAATGCTGTAATCAGAGCTTACTCCACGTATAAATTCAATGTCCGATTTAGTAACCGGTTGCTTGTAAGCCACTATTGCCAAGGTTTCCATGGCAGATGAAGATAGCTTTTTGATGTACTTATCTCCGTTTAATTGCAATACGGTTTGGTGGTAAGTTTTTTTGGTAAGAAACTGATAGCCGCCGCCGGTTTCACTCAATTCAAATGGATAATGGTCTGTATCATACTTTTCTTTAACCGCCTCCAGGCACACCGAAACTTTCTCTCCATCAAGCGGCTCCTCCATAATATTGCCCAGCAATTCTACAACTTCCATTTGCGGCAGCGGTCTTTCGCTGGCAAATATCAACGCTTCTACATGGGGCATTAATTGCTTTATTTCCATAATCCTATGCTTAATTCTGAACCCGAAAATAGAACACAACATTGTTTTTATGAAGAAAAGTAATGCACAGTTGTGGGTAAAACTGCGTTGAAAAAGGCCGGCAATGTGCAATAAATGTGGATATCGATACTCGTTAACCTAAACGTAAAGCGGGATTAGCTGTATTATACCTAACTTTAATCATCTTATGATCTTTCAAATTAAAGCTTATGCGTTGGCGTACATTCAAGGGCGACACCATCAAGTTGCCCATCAAGCAGGCCGTGGAGCAGGCTATTATTCGTGAAACCGATGCAGGATTCAAACTAAAAGTTTGCATTGGCACCGACTCGCAAGTGTATAGCTCCGGCACCGAGTTTGCTACCGTTATTGTTTTTTTGCGCGAAAAACATGGCGGATTTATGTTCATCCAGAACGAGCGCGCGACCTATGATTTCTCCCTGAAAGAAAGAATGCTTACCGAGGTGGCAAAAAGCATAGAAATAGCCTACGAGTTATGCGACCTTTTTACCCGCTACGATGTAGATATGGAAGTACATGCCGACATCAATACCAATCCTAATTTTGGCAGTAATGTAGCGCTACGCGAAGCTACCGGCTATATATTGGGCATGGGTTTTGCTTTTAAAGCAAAGCCGGAAGCCTTTGCCAGTAGTTGTTGTGCGGACAAAGTAATAAATTAGGGATACGCATTATAATGCTATTGTTATCGGGGGTATTTGAGCTGACTTTTGATGAATATTTAGTTCACCTTAATATTCACTACGATGAAAGCTATTTCTTACCGCACTTTATTCATTGGACTATTTTCTCTCAGCATTACTCCGGCTCTTGCACAGCATCCGGAGCCAACTTTATTACGCGACGTAAATCCGGGACCAGGTGATGGAACCAGGTATTTACAGGTGATCCATGGAAAAATATTCTTTGTAGGCGACAATGGTGTTAATGGAGGCGAACCCTGGATATCAGACGGCACTACTGGCGGCACGCAAATGATAAAGAATATCAACACGCCAATTCCCGGCTATCCCTATGATCAAGGATCCGTTCCAAGCAACGCTGTTTCTCTCAATACAAAAATCTCGTTTTTGGCAAGATATGAAAGCGAAATGGGAACGAATGAGGCGCTATTTCTGACAGATGGAACAGAAGCCGGAACTATCAAATATGCTGACAATATTGGAGCAGAATGGTGCGTGAGCAGATATGACAAACTATATTTCAACGCATGGGATGCTACACATGGAAGAGAGCTGTGGAAATCTGATGGAACTGCTGCCGGAACTACCATGATCAAGGACATAAATCCAGGTGCAGGCTTTTCATTCCCTTCTTATCTTACTGTAGTTGATTCAAAGGTATTCTTTCAGGCCAGTAACGGTATTTCGGGGGCTGAACTATGGGTTACCGATGGCACAACTGCCGGTACAAACATGGTTAAGGACATCAATCCCTCGGGCGCCTCAAGCCCATCCAATTTTGTAGCATTTGCGGGCAAGCTTTTCTTTGTTGCCAACCATGTAGATTATGGTTCCGAGATCTGGACTTCCGATGGAACAGCCGCAGGTACTACATTATTTAAAGATATTCATGTTGGTGTTAATGGCTCTTATCCCTCCAGCTTTACTATTGTGGGAGATAAGATGTATTTCATAGCCTATACAATCGACGAAGGTAGTGAGTTGTGGGTCACTGACGGGACTGCTGATGGCACGTATATGGTAAAAGATATCAATCCTGGAGCAGAAGATGGTGCCTTTGGCTACCAATTTATTCAATACAACGGAAAGATATTTTTTTGCGGCAGGACTACAGCACATGGCATTGAATTATGGGTAACCGATGGCACAGAAGCGGGAACATACATGTATCTGGATTTAGAACCTGGTAGCGGAGGCAGCTTACCCAACGGCTTTAAAGTATACAATAACAGGCTATATTTCACAGCAAACACGACGGCAGCAGGAAATCAACTGTGGTGTATAGAAGGCGAAAGTACAACGGCACAATTGGTGCGCCCTGCCGATGCGGATGTAACAGCCAGTTGCCTATACGCATCACTGGTTGTGCTGGATGGCTCACTTTATTTCGATGCGCACTATTCGTCTTCAATAGGCAAAGAACTTTACAAAATACAGACAACGCCATTCGTCCCTACTTCTGCCGATGATGTTTCTATTGAAGAAAAGCAAACAACAGTCTATCCCAATCCGGCGCAAACTTCATTCATGGCAGAAAATAAGCAACTGGAATTTACCACTATTGCTGTATATAATATTCTGGGGCAACTAATATATCAGGAGGAATTTTCGGGAGCAAATCATGCTACGATCCATTGCGCAACATGGGCTCCTGGTTATTATTCTGTAAGGTTGAAAACCAAAAATGGCTTGATCTTAAACAAAAAAATAGTCAAGCAATAGGACTAATGCCAAAGACATCTACCTGCAAACAAGAATCCCTGATGAGAGAACTCATCAGGGATTCATATCTAAACCAATAATTATTACTGCAATTTACGTTTCACTTCTACTTCTTCGTAACCTTCGATGATATCACCTGCCTGAACGTCGTTGTAGTTTTTCACGCTCAAACCACATTCGTAGCCGGCGCTTACTTCTTTCACATCGTCTTTGAAGCGTTTCAAAGAGGCTAATTCTCCGTTGTACACTACAATACCATCGCGGATAAGGTTGATACGGGTTGTGCGTGCGAATTTACCATCCAGTACATAACAACCAGCAATAGTACCTACGCCACTGATTTTGTACACTTCACGTACTTCGATGTTACCAACAATTTTCTTCTCAAGTGTTGGTTCCAACATACCTTCCATTGCGCTCTTGATTTCACCAATCGCATCGTAGATGATAGAGTAGTAGCGGATTTCAATATTTTCCTGCTCTGCAAGGCGAGATACTTGTGAAGAAGCCCTCACCTGGAAGCCAAGGATAATCGCATCCGATGCACTTGCCAACATTACATCACTTTCCGTAATCTGTCCAACACCTTTGAGTACTACATTTACCACTACTTCTTCAGTAGATAGTTTTTGTAATGAATCACTCAAGGCTTCAGCAGAACCGTCAAAGTCAGCTTTGATAATTACATTCAGTTCTTTAAAGTTGCCCAATGCAAGACGACGACCGATTTCATCCAGCGTAATATGCTTACGGCTACGCAATCCTTGCTCACGCATGATTTGCGCACGATGGTTGGCAGTATTTTTAGCGTCTGCTTCGTCCTCGTAAACTTTAAATTTCTCACCCGCTTGTGGTGCACCGTTGAGACCTAATACCTGTACCGGTGTTGATGGTCCGGCTACGGTTATTTTCTGACCACGTTCGTTGAACATGGCTTTGATTTTACCATAGTACTGACCGGAAACAATCATGTCGCCTGAGTTAAGCGTACCTGCCTGTACCAATACGGTAGAAACATAGCCGCGTCCTTTGTCCAAAGAGGCTTCAATGATAGAACCTACAGCACCTTTATTAGGATTAGCAGTAAGCTCCAGCAATTCTGATTCTAATAATATTTTTTCAAGTAGCAAATCAATGTTCAGGCCTTTCTTAGCCGAAATTTCCTGACTTTGATATTTACCACCCCAATCTTCTACCAATATATTCATGGCAGAAAGTTGTTCTTTAATTTTCTCCGGATTAGCGCCTTCCCTGTCTATTTTATTGATGGCAAATACCATAGGAAGATTAGCTGCCTGTGCATGTGATATAGCCTCACGCGTTTGCGGCATGATAGCATCATCCGCAGCGATAACGATTACGGCAACGTCGGCCGCTTTCGCACCACGTGCACGCATCGCGGTAAAGGCTTCGTGACCCGGTGTATCCAGGAACGCTATTTCCTTACCAGAAGCTGTAGTTACTTTATAGGCACCTATATGCTGAGTGATACCACCGGCCTCACCCGCAACTACGCTCGCATTACGAATATAGTCAAGCAAGGATGTTTTACCATGGTCAACGTGACCCATGATGGTAACAACAGGCGCACGTGGTTGCAAATCTTCGGGTGCATCTACATCGTCATCATCATCATCTGCATCTTGCTCCAGGTTGATAAATTTAACCTCGCGGTCAAATTCACTTGCTACCAGTTCTATCACCTCTGCATCCAGACGTTGGTTGATAGATACCATGATACCCAGGCTCATACATTTACTAATGATTTCAGCGAAGCTTACATCGAGCAAATTAGCCAACTCACTTACCGAGATAAATTCTGTTACTTCTATGATGCTACCATCGTCAGCCATTTCAGCCGCCGCTCTTTTCTCAGCCATTTCTTCACGCTTGTTACGGCGGTATTTGGCTTTAAGATTTTTGTTGCGGGCACCACCACCGGCCAGTTTGGCCTGTGTTTCACGTATTTTATCTTGTATTTCTTTTGTATCGATTTCCTGAGGAGCGCCACCCGGTGTAGTACCTGGTCTGCGTCTGTCATTTGGTCCGCCACTGCGGTTACCTGTATTTCCACCTCTGTTATTAGGGCCACCGCCAGGACGATTGTCTCTGCCGCCTGGTCCGCCACCCGGACGATTGCCCGGAGCACCACCACCCGGACGGTTTTGGCCGCCTGGACCGCCGGTACCAGGTTGCCCCGGTTGGCGTTGTGTTGTTTGTGGCGGTTTGCCTTCAACAGGTATGCGTTTACGTTTACGTTTTTCTTTGCGCTCCTGGCGACCACCTACAGTACCTACCGGTAAGTCAATTTTACCTATTACTTTAGGTCCTTCCAGCCTCGGCGCTTTCATTTCTATATGCTCGCGCTCTTCTTCTGCCGGTTGGTCAAATTTAACTTCGGTAATCGTGTTGTTTGCAGGAGGTGTGGTTGCTGCGGGAGGAGGCGTAACTGCTGCCGGTGCTTCCGGCGGCGCTACAGGTTTAGGCTTTTCTTCGGCCGCTACCTTAGGCTTGCTTTCTACAGCAGCAGGTTTAGGTGCGGCTTCTTTTGCCGGCTCCTCTTTCTTTTTAGGCTCTTCTTTCGCTTTACCTTTTACCGTTCCTTTTTTAGGTCGGGTATTCAGGTTCAGGTCATCAAGATTTATTTTGTCAAGAACTTTTGGTCCTTGCAATTTGTGCGATTTTGTTTCAATATGCTCCGGCGTTTCGTCTTCGTCAGCATCCTGTTCAGCGGCTGGCGCTTTCGGAGCTTCCTGTACGATTTCCGGCTGTTGAGCAGGCTCTTCTTTTACCTCAGGAGCGGGCTCTTCTTTCTTAGGTTCAGGCGCAGGTTTTTCCTCCACTTTAGGTGCAGGGGTAGGCGCTGGTTCCGGCTCTGGCGTGGGCTCTGGTTTAGGTTCCGGTGCAACAACTTTCGGTTCCGGTATAGGTTCCGGCTCGGGTTGAGGCGCAGGCGCAGCTACCGGAGGTTCCGGTTCTACTTCTTTCGCTTCAGCTTTAGCTTCTTTCTTATCTTTTGCATTAAGATCCAGATCGTCCTGCGTTTTGTGCAGGCCGTCCAGTAACGAACCTTTAGGCAAGGCAATAGCATCGCTCTTTTTCTTAGCGGCTCTGTCCTGCGCAAATTCGCCTTGCAGAGAATCGTACATTTCTTCGGTCAGCTTTGTATTGGGCTTGCTTGCGTCAATATCAAAGCCTTTTCCTTTAAGAAACTCTACAAGGGTTTCTTTACCAATGTTAAACTCTTTGGCGGCAGCCAGTAATCGTGGTGTATTTGATGTTCCTATCGACATTCGTAATTAGCTTTCAACCTTTCCGGGGCCAAGGGGCTTTCTCCTTGAGCATTTTTATATTCTACAAAAACCCATTCTGGTGTCAGGTTGAAAGACCAAAGAGGGTTGGTTTATTGTAATAACTTGCAAATGTAGCTATTTAACCGCAAACCATATAGTAAAGCATTGTGAGCTTCCCGTAGGTTTATTGAAAAATAACTTTGCTGCAAGGTGTCGCCGGCATTGCTACCGGCAACAGGTAACGGACTTTGCACTAAACTATGCATCTGCTTCGTCTTCGTTTTCAAACTCCGCTTCCAGTATTTTGCGCACATCGCGTACTGTTTCTTCTTCGAGGTCGGTGCGGCGTATCAATTCTTCTACCGAAAGGTCAAGCACACTCAACGCGGTATCGCAACCTACTTTTTTGAACTCTTCAATTACCCACTCATCTATTTCATCGCTGAACTCAGACAAGTCAATATCGAAGTGAGCAGACTCTTTTACATCTCTGTAAACATCTATACCGTATCCGGTAAGTTGCTGTGCCAGCTTGATGTTCACGCCTTTTTTACCAATTGCAAGCGATACCTGATCAGTATCCATGTACACATCTACATGTTGCTTCTCGGTATTTACATCTATGCGGTTCACTTTTGCCGGCGTTAATGCACGCTGTATTAGCAATTGTGTATTATTGGTAAAGTTGATAATGTCTATATTCTCGTTGTGCAATTCGCGCACAATGCCATGGATACGGCTACCTTTCATACCTACGCAAGCACCTACCGGATCGATGCGATCGTCGTAGCTTTCTACCGCTACTTTGGCGCGCTCACCTGGCTCACGTACAATCTTCTTCACTACAATCAGGCCATCCAGTATTTCCGGCACTTCTATTTCCAGTAATTTTTCTAAGAAAGATGGGTGCGTACGGCTCAGGATAATTACCGGAGTGTTATTGCGCATTTCTACTTTCTTCACTACTGCACGAATGGTTTCTCCTTTTTTGAAAAAATCACCCGGTATTTGTTCTGCCTTTGGCAATAGCAATTCATTGTTATCATCATCCAGCAACATCAATTCTTTACGCCATATCTGATATACTTCACCTGTAATTATCTCACCGATTCTATCCGCGTATTTTTGCAACAGGCTATTTTTCTTCAGGTCGCTGATTCGTGCTGCCAACGTTTGTTTCGCAGCCAATATAGCACGACGTCCAAAATCAAGAACATCTACCTCTTCATAAAGTTCTTCGCCTACAGAATAATCGGGTTCAATTTTAATAGCCTCCGAGTATTCAACTTCTGTAAGGTCATCTTCTGAAAAACCATCTTCAACAATAATGCGACGACGGAAAATTTCAAGGTCACCGGTTTGGTCGTTTACGATTACGTCAAAGTTATCGTCGGAGCCGTATTTCTTGCGCAGCAAGGTTTTAAATACGTCTTCCAAAACTTTCATGAGCGTAGGGCGGTCAATATTTTCTGCCTCTTTAAAATCCTGAAACGATTCGATTAGGTTGATGCTTGCCATGATATATTATATTAAATAAAGCTAATTTTAATGTTGCCAATCGGCTTTCTTTATTAAAAACTTATTTGTACAATTGTTTTAAGGATAGTGTCGAAAGGGATTACTTTTTCCTGTACTTCTTTCTTTTTGCCTATTACTTCTTCTATAGTTACTTCAGTTTCGGTTGCATCTTTCAGCATGCCTGTTACTTTAGTTTCGTCATTCAATGTTACCTCAACTTTGCGGCCGAGGTTCTTTTTGTATTGGCGAAAAAACTTCAGCGGCTCATCCACACCAGGGCTGCTTACTTCCAGCGAAAAATCGCCATCGGGAAAAATAGCCGCTTCTTCTATTTGCGCGTACAATGCACGATTTACTTTCGATACTGCATCAATGGTTATGCCTGCATCTCCGTCCAAAAAAACCTTGATGTTATTGGTCGGTTTTATTTTTACGTCTACCAAAAAAATAGCCGAATTATCTACTAATTCTTCAATCTTCTCGGTTACAAATTTTATTACGTTGTCCATTTTTGTTCTTGAAAAAAAGATTTTACTGCAAAGAATAAAAATCTAATTGTCTGATTTACAGATTGTTTTAATTAACGAAACAACTATAAAAACGAGAAAGGGGGGCTCTAATAGCCCCCTCTTGTTTCGAAAATCAATGCAAATGTACGCAAAAATCCACAATCGCCAACAAATAGTTGGTAAGTATTTTTGTTTATCTCCTATTTTGTACCTATTCCTGCTGTAATCTCCAGTTGCAATACCGAGCCCGACCATTTGCGCACGTTATCAGTGAGCTCCGGGTCATTAGCCAGCGAGCGACCAAAAGATGGTATCATTTCGCGCAGCTTAGATTGCCAGCCAGCGGTATCGATATATTCAGGAAAACATTTTTTCAACAATTCCAGCATAATAGATACCGATGTAGAAGCGCCAGGCGATGCGCCCAACAATGCGGAAATACTACCATCCTTTGAATGTACTATTTCTGTACCAAATTCGAGCACGCCACCATCTTTGCCTTTCTTAATTACCTGCACGCGCTGGCCGGCTACTGCCAGCTCCCAATCTTCCATCTTTGCCTCGGGGAAATATTCTTTCAACGCCTCCAGTCTTTCTTCCGGGTCTTGACGCACTTGCTGTATCAGGTATTTCGTCAGCGACATATTATCCCAGCCAGCTTGTATCATCGGGATGATGTTATTTAAACGAAGCGAGGTGGGTAAATCCCAATAAGAACCATTCTTCAAAAACTTAGTAGAAAAGCCTGCATAGGGCCCGAACAGCAATTCCATTTTGCCATTGATGAGACGCGTATCCAGGTGCGGCACCGACATAGGCGGCGCGCCCACAGCGGCTTTGCCATACACCTTAGCATTGTGCCTCGCTATAATATCCGGATTGATACAACGCAGCCATAGGCCACTTACCGGGAAACCGCCATAGCCATCTGCCTCTTCAATATCCGATTTTTCCAGCAGGTGTAATGCGCCGCCACCCGCGCCTATAAATACGTAGCGTGCATTTACTTTGCGCTTTGCATCAGTCGTCAGATTTTTAACCTCTACTTCCCACTGATATTCGTTTTGGGTATTTTTCTTAATATCTCTTACATCATGCGCGACGCGCAGGCTCACGCCATCGAGATGATAGAGGTAATTAAATAGCTCGCGCGTAAGTGCGCCAAAGTTTACATCGGTTCCGATATCAATATGAGTAGCGGCTACCTTTTCGGCAGGGTCGCGACCCTCCATTACCAAAGGCGCCCATTCTTTTATCTGCTCATGATTTTCGGAGTACTGCATGCCGACAAAAAGGTGGCTTCGCGTAAGCTGCTCAAATCTTGCTTTTAAAAATGCAACATCTTTTTCTCCATGCACAAAACTCATGTGCGGTAACTCGGTAATGAAAGAGCCGGGATTTTTAATAAAATTATTTTCGGTCAAATAGGCCCAAAACTGTTTCGACACTTCAAACTGCTCGTCTATTTTAAAAGCTTTACTGCAGTCTACACTGCCATCTTCTCTTTGCGGCGTGTAGTTCAACTCGCATAGCGCTGCATGGCCTGTCCCTGCATTGTTCCAGGCATCTGAGCTTTCGGCGGCAATCTGGTCCAATCGCTCAAATACCTCAATCGTCCAATCGGGCTGAAGCTGCTTGATAAAAGCCCCGAGTGTAGCGCTCATAATGCCTGCGCCAATCAGCACAACATCGATGTTATTTTCGGCAGAATTATTCATTTCAATAAATATGTTTCAGATACAGTGCGCAAAGATAAATTCATCTCTGCGGCATTAAGTTTTGCGTTGTGCATAATTACAGTTTTTTGACAAAAGACAATTAGCCAAAAAGTGTGCCTGATTGTTTTAGTTTTGCATGCGCAAAATTAGAATAACAGTGATGGATACTATGCAGTCGTTTGCAAACAGGTTACAAAAGGTAGGCAGGCACATGGGCAAATGGGCTAAAAGACAGCAAATAACCTGCTACAGAATTTACGACATGGACATGCCGGAGTTCCCTTTTTGCATTGACCGCTACGAGGATTATCTGCACATATCAGAATACAAAACCAACCATCGCATGACGGATGACGAGCATGATGCCTGGTTGAAGAAATGCATGGATATTGTAGCTGTTCAATTTGAAATGCCCGTGGAAAATATTTTCTTGAAAGAACGCAAAAAGCTGGACAGGCGGGTGGAGCAATATGAAAAAGCGGATACCGAAAGCAAGAAAATAATAGCCCTTGAAAGCGGACTAAAATTTCACATCAACCTAACCGATTACCTGGATACAGGCCTATTTCTCGACCACAGACCGTTGCGACAAAAATTCAAAGAAGACGCGGCGGGAAAAAGGGTATTGAACCTATTTGCCTATACCGGCTCCTTTAGCGTGTATGCCGCTGCGGGCAATGCACACAGCGTTACGACTGTTGACCTGAGCAATACCTATTTGCAATGGGCAAAGGAGAATATGGAACTGAATGAATTGTACGATTCTGCCAAACATTCGTTCATTCAAAGCGATACCATGAACTTTTTAAAACAGCCCAACGAAGAATTGTATGACCTGGTAATAGTCGATCCGCCCAGCTTTAGCAACAGCAAAAGATTAAAGGGCACCTGGGATACACAACGCGACCATGCAGCGATGTTGCAACTAATTCTGAAGAAAACAGCACCGGGTGGCATTGTCTATTTCTCTAATAATTTCAGAAATTTCGTTCCGGACTTCGAAAGGCTGCAAGCCACGTCCATCAAGGATATTACAGCGCAGACCATTCCAGAAGATTTTAGAAACAAGAAAATACACTCTTGTTACAGAATAGAGAAATAGAGCAGGTTTTACCGTTGTACAAACCTAACAGGTTTTGAAAACCTGTTAGGTTTGAAAGTCTTCCGCATCAATAAGGTCTCTAACCGATGCTATTTCCCAAATTGCATGGCTGCCCATTTATCGTGGGCGGTCATTTTTGTAAATGTAAATCCGTTTTGTTCTGCGCTTTGGCGAATGATATCAATGTCTTCATTCTCCAGTATTCCGCTTAATAGCAATGTGCCTCCCTGTTTCAAATGACTGTACATGGCAGTCATGGTATCGAGCAAAATATGACGGTTTATATTCGCCAGTATAATATCATATTGTTCTTCTTCCTCTAAATCTTCAATAGTTGCTTGCGCGATACGTATGGATGCCGCGTCATTGTTTTCGCAATTTTCTACTGCATTTTTATAGGCCCATTCATCATTATCAATTCCGAAAACCGTTGCTGCGCCCAACTTGTGGGCTAAAATAGCCAATATGCCGGTGCCGGTGCCGAAGTCGAATACCGACTTGCCGTTAAAATCCATATCACGCATGAGCTTTACCATTTGCAGGGTAGTAGCGTGATGGCCTGTGCCGAAAGACATTTTAGGCGTGATAATAATTTCGTGTTCTACATCTTTCTTTTCCGGATGAAAAGCAGCGCGGATATAGCAATAGTCATCAATCAATACCGGTTGAAAATTACTTTCCCACGATTCGTTCCAGTTCTGCTCCGCGATTGTTTTCGTGGTATAAGACAGGTTGGCTTCGCTTACCAATTCATCCAGTAAAATAGTATTCGCTCGCTCTTTAAAATAAATCAGCAGCGCATCTTCCGTTTCTTCAAATCCGGTAATGTTATCATCTTCCAATTGTGCTATTATGCGCTCGCGCTGCTCGGCATCTGTTACTGCTATTTTTACTTCTGTATATTCCATCTTGTCTTTTTTGAAATGCCGTTATTATTGATTCGTCAAAGCTACGCCTGCTTTTTCAAGTAGCGCGTACTCAAGTATTTTTTCCTGTGGATTAAAAGGCTTGACGCCATCGAGTTTTAAATATGCTATTCCTGCCGCTACTAATTTTTGCTCTGTTGCTGTATCATTTTTTAGTGCATATTTTCCAGCTTCTGTAACGCAGGCAAGCGGTATCAATCCAACTACTTCACAGCCGGTAAGCGATACACCATGTTCTGCTGCTAACGCTTTACAGGCTTGCCATACAGCTAAAGGCGATGTAATGCGATAGTCTATTAAATTCATAGAGACCTGTGCTGCTTTGAAGTCGCTCATGTACCAACCAATTGCACGTAGCTTAGGCAACATGCCTGCAACCTGCTTTCTCTTCCCCTCGCTATCTTTAATAAAATAGCCACTGCTGCGCATACGTTTTGCAATATTCATGGCTATTGTTTCATCTTGTGTGTCGAGCGAAATATTAAATGCAACTAAGATATCGCGCGCACCGATGATGGTAACGCCTGTCTTTCTAACCTCAGTTTCGTTGTCACGATTGATACCGCCATAGTCGGGCTGCCAATCTGCTTGTTTCATCTTTGTAAAAATACCTTCGTACTGACCTTTTCGAATGTCAGGTAATGCACGACGGTAATCCGCCTTAGCGCTGTGCTCGTATAAAAACACCGGGATGCCTATTTCAGTTACAACACGCTGTGCCAATACCTCCGACCAATATACCGCTTCCTCCATCTTCATATTTTGCAATGGTACCAAAGGACAAACATCAGTCGCACCTACACGTGGATGCTCGCCATGTTGCTGCATCATATCTATATATTGCGCAGCTACTTTAATAGCCCTGAAAGCCGCTTCCACAACAGCTTCCGGCGCGCCGGCAAACGTCATAACCGTGCGATTGGCTGCCGGCCCCTGGTCGATGTGCAATAGTTGCTGCGCATCAACAGAGCGAATCGCTTGTGCAATGGCATCTATAACCTCGGTATTTACACCTTCACTAAAGTTGGGAATGCACTCCAATATTTTTGCGTCTTTATTCATGTGTTCAGCAATTTGTTTTTACAAGAAAATACCTGCCTCGAGCAGCAGGTATTTGTCTTTCTATAAACTAAGCTCGGCATACACTGGACAGTGGTCTGAGTGTTTTACATCGGGGTAAATAGCCGCGCCCTTTAACGAGGCTTCTAATTCTTTGCTCACGCTGATATAATCGATGCGCCAGCCTTTATTATTGGCTCTTGAATTGGCCCTGAAACTCCACCAGCTATAATGATGCGGGTCTTTATTGAAATGGCGGAAAGTGTCGACAAAATTATTCGCAAACCACTTGTCCATCCATGCGCGCTCATCAGGCAGGAAGCCGCTGCTGTCCTTATTGCTAACAGGATTGTGAATGTCTATTGCACTGTGGCAAATATTGTAGTCACCGCATATGATCAACTTAGGTCTTTGCTTGCGCAACTCTTGTATGTATTCAAAAAACTCGCCGAGCCATTGGTATTTATAGGTTTGACGAATATCGCCACTGGAGCCGCTGGGAAAATAGGCGCCTATTACCGTTACATCGCCAAAGTCTGCACGTATCACACGACCCTCGGCATCGCTTTGCATAATGCCATTACCGTATTGAACAAAGTCTGGCTTGATACGTGTAAAAATCGCAACGCCACTATAGCCCTTTTTCTCTGCGGGATACCAATAAGTGTGATAGCCAAGCGCTTCAATAGCGGCATAGTCCACATTATCTTTATGTGCTTTTATTTCCTGCAGGCAAATGACATCTGCAGGATCTGTTGCCAGCCATTCAGTAAAACCCTTGGTAATGGCGCTACGCAAGCCATTTACGTTGTATGAAATGATACGCATGAAGCGATTATTTTTTATCTGAAAAAATTATTTACGATACTACGACTAATTCTTTTCCGTTGTACAAAGGCACTACAGGATGCTGGTCGGGCGTGGTGCAATACTCCAAATCTTTCAACAAACCGAATGCTGAAAGGCGGCGGTAGTGTGATGAATCTTTAAGGAAATCGAGTAATACCGGATATTGTTGCGACTGACGATATAGTTCTTTGGTCATGCGCACGCTGTCGCAATTGCTATCAAAATGATCTTTCACTTTTTCTGCAACAGCGCCTGCAAATAGCGAGTCTTCCAGATTCACTCGGTCTTTCCACGCAGCGCAACCCAGCAATACATTTTTGCCTTGCGCAATCAGGTAATCGCATACCGCAGTGAGGTTGAGAAAAGAGCCGGTAATAATGGCGTGCGCATCTTTCACCATGTGCAACAATTTAGTGCCATTGGTAGTAGTTAGTGCCAGTGTTTTTCCGCTTATAAAGTCAACTGGATATTCTAAAGGGGAGTTGCCGTATTGCAAGCCTGGCGCCACTTGTCCATCACGCTCGCCGGCTGTAAGACAGCCATCTATTTTACCCGTCATCGCTATACATTCTTCAACTGTAGCGACCGGAATAACAGCCAGCGCACCGTTGTGCAAAGCCGCGGCAATAGTGCTGGTAGCACGAAAAACATCTATAATTACAACAATAGTATCTTTGGTATTATATAAGTGAAGCAATGCCGGCGAAAGGCATACTTCGATAGTCGGTTTTTGCATCATGCTGCAAAAGTAATGGAATATAATATAGCTTGAAAGCAGCGAAGCCCCTGGCTGATGTAACTTTTCGGGCGCATTTAGTTAATCTTAATTTTACGATTTATGAAATACTTAATCCTGCTATTTACCTCGCTATTATTTTCGTCTGCATCATTCGCTCAGGAGGATTGGAGCGAGCCCAGCAAAGAGAGCCAGCAATACCATGCTTATCGCAGCAAAACTACTGTGCCTCCTTATGGTCTAGAAAAGATTAGGACGCTCATTGCTACTTTAAAAGATGACCCTGAAACATCGGAGCTGGCGCTGAGTGCTGCGGCCTATAGCAAGCTGTTGCTGCGCGAGCAATTTACCTATCACATGATTCATGCTGAAACCTACAGCCAGAACTGTGATGTGATGCCGCCGATTCAGGATGAACATCTTAAAATATTTGGACGCCTGCCTGATGCCTTTAATGAATATAGCTGGAGCAAAAGGCAATTCGATTTTATAATAAAAAACCGCGACTCAGTTATGGCTATTATTAAAGAGTCGATGAACCGGAGTAAGAGAATGGGCGTGAACTATAAAATGGCTGTAGTGGAAATCAATGCGACGGAGATGATACCTTACCTGATTTCTTTCTACAAAAAAGATAAGAAAGACCATGACATACTCACGGTCTTGATGCTGTTGATGCTGAAGAATGAATATCCACCATTTATGGAATCGCAATCGTACCGCAAGCTCTATGGCGAAAACGCCAGCTATCAAGCCTATATCAATTTCAATAAAGAAAACGAAGCATTGATCATAGAGCGTGCTACCAAATTTTTTAATAGCAAATGATGAACTTTAGCTACAGCATACCGAAGCTATTTATACTTGTCAATCTTCTGCATTTTAGTACTGTAGCGGCTTTTGCTCCATATGATAGCGTGTTTGTTTCTATTCCATCGGGTAATTATACGGTGGGTGCAAAAGGTCATTTGCTGAATCCTGAGCGCGTCGTTTCCGTTGATTCTTTTGAAATAAGTACTACAGAAATTACCAATGCTTCTTTTGAAAAATTCGTGACCGCGACCGGCTATGTTACCGATGCAGAACGATATCACAATGCTTTGGTCTTTGAGCCAGGACTTGAAGAATTTCGCTGGATGGAAGACAGTAATGCAAACTGGCGCTACCCAAATGGCAAAAGCCGTGGTGGGATTGAAGATAAGATGAATCATCCGGTTACGACCATCAGCTATGAAGATGCGCTACAGTATTGCCTTTGGGCGAATGTGAGATTGCCCTCACTTGATGAGTGGGAAATAGCCTCGCGTGCGGGAAGTGATGCAACCTATTATTGGGGAATGAATAAGGACAGTTTATCTGCATTTGCTAATATATGGCAAGCGAGAAACCATAAAACAGAAAGCAAAGAAGATGGCTATTTGTATACCGCTCCTGTAGCGCGTTTCAGGCCAAATGCCTTTGGTCTCTACGACATGTATGGCAATGTGTTTGAATTTTGCAGCGGCACTTTAACCAGCGATGGAAAAGACGTAGTGCACGCCCGTGGCGGCTCCTGGTGGTGTAGTAAGAATGCGTGTAACTTTTTCAACTCAGTAGATATAGGCCGTGTGCATCGAAGGGCTTCATTCAGCAATCAGGGGTTTAGGGTGGTGAAAAGTCAAAAGTAAAAAGGCAAAAGGCAAAAAAAGCGGTGGTTAAGTTGGCTGTGGCAGTTGGCAGTATTGCTGTTGGCAATTGGCAATATTGAGCTCGCTCACTTTGTCATTCTGAATGTAGCGCAGCGGAATGAAGAATCTATAAGGTGGTTTAGTTTTTAGAGATTCCTCCACTCCGTAATTATAGCTTCGCTTCGCTGCGCATAACTACTCCGGTCGGAATGACGAGTACGAGTTGCAAGGCGGAGTGACGTGACGCGATCTCGTCATTCCGAGCGCTTGCAACGGAGCCGAGGAATCTCTGTATTTCTTAAGATGCTTCGTACCTGCCAATGACATATCATTTAAGTTGTTGTATTTCAACTACCTTTAATCCGTGTTTTGATGCCAGCTTTTGTAATATTCTTTGTTCCCTTTGTTTTAATTGCTGT
>PJTT01000136.1_pt1 | contig 119168 bp, 96 predicted proteins | sample 1512261 | NCBI WGS metagenome assembly PJTT01 (sample SAMN08177685, study PRJNA422409) | Soil metagenome, whole genome shotgun sequencing project. | isolation source: Soil (2) enriched on wood chips | place: USA: Madison | collected 2015-01-15 | reverse complement strand
GCGATCTTGTAGGCAATGATGCCGGCCTTCACGTCCTCGCGATCGGGCAGGCCCAGGTGTTCCTTGGGCGTCACGTAGCACAGCATGGCCGTGCCAAACCAGCCGATCATGGCCGCGCCGATGGCGCTGGCGATATGGTCGTAGCCCGGCGCGATGTCGATGGTCAGCGGCCCCAGCGTGTAGAAAGGCGCCTCGTGGCAGTGCTTGAGCTGCTCTTCCATGTTGGCCTGCACCAGGTGCATGGGCACGTGGCCGGGGCCTTCGATCATGGTCTGCACGTCGTGCTTCCACGCGATCTTCGTGAGTTCGCCCAGCGTTTCCAGCTCGCCGAACTGCGCGGCGTCGTTCGCATCGGCGATGCAGCCCGGGCGCAGGCCGTCGCCCAGCGAGAAGGCCACGTCGTAGGCCTTCATGATCTCGCAGATGTCCTCGAAGTGGGTGTAGAGGAAGTTCTCGCGGTGATGCGCCAGGCACCACTTGGCCAGGATCGAGCCGCCGCGCGAGACGATGCCGGTGACGCGCCTGGCGGTCAGCGGCACGTAGCGCAGCAGCACGCCGGCGTGGATCGTGAAGTAGTCCACGCCCTGCTCGGCCTGCTCGATCAGGGTGTCGCGGAAGATCTCCCAGGTCAGTTCTTCGGCGCGGCCGTCGACCTTCTCCAGCGCCTGGTAGATCGGCACCGTTCCGATCGGCACCGGCGAATTGCGCACGATCCATTCGCGGGTTTCGTGGATGTGCTTGCCGGTGGACAGGTCCATCACCGTGTCGCCGCCCCAGCGGATCGCCCAGACCAGCTTTTCCACCTCTTCGGCGATGCCCGAGGACACCGCCGAGTTGCCGATGTTGGCGTTGATCTTGGTCAGGAAGTTGCGGCCGATGATCATCGGCTCGCTTTCGGGGTGGTTGATGTTGTTGGGCAGGATCGCGCGGCCGCGGGCGATCTCGTCGCGCACGAATTCCGGGGTGATGAATTTCTGGATCGACGCACCGAACGCCTCGCCCGGGTGCTGCATCAGCAGGCCGGCATCGCGCACCGCATCCAGCCGCTGGTTCTCGCGGATCGCGACGTACTCCATCTCCGGCGTGATGATGCCGCGGCGCGCGTAATGCATCTGGGTGACGTTGGCGCCGGCCCTGGCGCGACGCGGCAGGATCCGCCCCGGGAAGCGCACCGCCGCCAGCTTCGGATCGTGTTCGCGCGCGCGGCCGAACTCCGAGCTGAGGCCCGGCAGCACCTCGGTGTCGCCGCGCTCGGCGATCCACTGCGCGCGCAGCGCGGCCAGGCCGGCGGACAGGTCGATCCGCGCATCGGGATCGGTGTACGGGCCGGAGGGATCGTAGACGGTGACCGGCGGGTTGTCCTCGCCGCCGAAGAGGGTGGGCGTGCGGGTCTGCAGGATCTCGCGCATCGGCACGCGCAGATCGGGGCGCGACCCTTCGACATGGATCTTGCGCGAGCCGGGAATCGGCCGCGTCACCGACTCGGAAAGCCGATCGGTCTGCTGGATCAGCGTGGAGGGAACTGCGTTCATGGCCTTCGTCCTGTACGAGCCCTGGCGGGCGGGACGAAGCGGCGGCGCACACCATGCGCCGCACCCGCAGACAGGGGTACGAGGGCACGGCTGCGAAGCTTCCCTACGGCGGTATGAGCCGCGTCAGGTTCGAAGGGACTATCTCAACCGCTGGCCGGATGGCCGCGGTACCCCCGCTTCGGCGGCGATTAGACCACAGCACGGCATGCGCGGGCACGCCAGCGTGACGGGCGGCCCGCCCGACGATGCCATCGTCGTTATATCCTGATGGAAATAACGAAGGTGACAACGATGCTCCGGTCCGCGCTGCTGCTCTTCCTGCTGCTGTCCCCGCCTGCCCACGCGATGGCCGGCCCTGCCGCCGGCTGCGACGCCTTCGGGTGGAACCTCGCACGCGAGCTTGCCCTGCTCGAAGCACCCGGATCGCAATCGGCGGGCGATCCACGCATCGCTGCCCGTGCGCCGCGACTGGACCTGGACCGCCACCACGCGCTCGGCCTGCCGCGCCAGGCCGAGGTGGCGCTGGCCGCGACGCCGGCCAGGCCGCCACGCGATGCCAAGGCGCGCGCGGGCCTGTTCGTGTTCCGCGTCCCGGCCGCGGGCGCCTACCGGGTGTCGCTCAGCCGCGCGCTCTGGGTCGAGGTGGTCGACGACGGCGGCGCGTTGCCGGCGCGCGCGTTCCAGGGACGCCATGGCTGCGCCAGCCTGCGCAAGAGCGTGGTGTTCGACCTGGAGCCCGGCCGCGACCTGCTGCTGCAGCTCGATGGCGGTCGTGACGCGGAGGTCGGCGTGGTCATCACCGGCGTGCCGCTGGACGATCGCTGACCGACGCAGGCGGCTGCGCGCAGGCTCACGCCAGCCGGCGCGCCAGCTCCGCCAGCTCCTGCGCGGCGGCCTCCGCACAGCGCTGCTCGACGCGCCGGTACAGCGCCAGGACCTGCTCGCCCATCGGCGTCAGCGTGGCGCCACCGCCGCCACTGCCGCCGGTGCTGGTGGTCACCACCGGTTCGCGGAAGCAGGTGTTCATCTCGTCGATCAGCTGCCAGGCCCGCTTGTAGCTCATCTGCAGGCCGCGACCGGCGGCGGAGATCGAGCCGGTTTCGCGCACGCCCTCCAGCAGCTGCGCCTTGCCCGGGCCCATCGCGATGCGACCGGCGGCCATGATCCGCAGCCGCAGCAGTTCGTCGTTCTTGCGCGTCATCGTGCGATTCCAGCCATGCCCACGATGATAGGCCATGCCGCCCGGCTGACCGGGCGGCATCCCATGTCGACGCGGCTACTCCAGCGTGTAGCCGACCCGCAGCCCGCCCCAGTGGCGGCCGGCGACGAACACCGGCACCGACAGGTCGAACATGATCTGCCCGGTATCGCGCCGGTAGACCTGCAGCCGGTAGGGATCGGTGTGCGCGCCGACGCTGCGGCCGACGCGGTCGCCGAAGATCCGCTTGGTGCGGTTGCCGACCAGGTCGCGGGCGCGGTCGCCGGACAGCGGCTGGCTGAAGCGCTGGTTGTGGGTGGGCACGTAGCCGTCCGGGTTGGCGCAGATCGCGAACACGATCCAGTCCTCGGCCTCGACCAGCGGCTCCTGCCACGGCGGCAGCAGCTCGTCGCACAAGGCATCGAACGGGGTGCGGTACTTGGGCGGATCGATGCCCGGTATCGCCCGGTATTCGCGCGAGAACAGCGCCCCGGGCTCAATGCGCCGCTGCGCCAGCGCATCGCCGAGCGTGGCGCCGATCCGCGTCGCGGTCGCCCCGGCCAGCGCGAGCACGCGCGCATGACGCGGCTGCTGCATCGGATCGTCCGGCAGGCGGAACAGCCCGACGCAATCGGCCAGCGTGCCGGCCGCCTCGCCCAGTTCCCCGCTGCGTTCGGCCACATGCGCGGCATGCTGCAGATTGCTGCGACCCAGTTCGGCCGCGCCTTCGACCGCGCGGTCGATCGCCAGGATCTCATCGCCCTGCCCCGCGACCCGCCGCGCCACCGATTCCATCGCACCGCCGGCGCGCGCCAGCAGTTCGCCGATGCCGTCCAGCACCTGTTCGGTCTGCCGCGCCGAGGTCACGCCCTCGCCCAGCGCCTGCATGGTCTCGCCGATGATCCCGCGCACATCGCGGGCCGCGCTGGCGGCCCGGTCGGCCAGGCTGCGGATCTCGTGGGCGACCACCGCGAACCCGCGTCCGGCCGGACCCGCGCGCGCCGCTTCGATGCTGGCGTTGATCGACAGGATGTTGGTCTGGAACGCGACCGCGTCGATGACCTCGATCACCTCGTGCGCGCGTGCGGTGCGCTTCTCGACCTTCTGCATCGCCTCGGCCAGCGCTTTCGCCGCCTGACCGCCCTGGCGCGCGCTTTCGTCCGCGCTGCCGGCCACGGCCTTGACCGCATCGAGTTCGCCACCGACCGCCTGCAGCCCCTGCAGCAGGCGCCGCGCCGCATCCAGCACCGTCTGCAGCGCTTCGGACTGCGCCTGCGCCTGGCGCGCCAGTTCGCCGTTCTCCTCGACCACCTGCGGCACCGCCGCGGCGATCTGCACCGACAGCGCCACCGCCTGCCGGATGGCTTCGGCGAGGTTGCCGAAGCCGGCGGCGAGGCGCCGGCCGATCGCGGTCTCGCCCTGCGCCTCAGGCAGGGCCAGATCCAGATCGCAGCCGCCGAGTAGTGCGCCCACGTGGGCGAGCAGGGCATCGTTCGCGCTCGGCCCGCTCGCCGCCGCAGCGGCGTCGTGGCGCACGCCGCGCAGCAGCAGCGCGGTCTCCGGATGCGGCAGCGACAGCAGCCAGCCTTCCCCGTCGCGGTCAGGCTGGAAACGCACCCGGCAGGCCGGGTCGTCGCCCGGCGCGGCCCACACGCCTTCCTCGTCGCCGAGCACCTCGGCCGGCAGGCCCCACAGGCGCTCGCTCGTTGCGCCGAGCAGCGGCGGCGCGTTGCCGAGCAGATCGGCCGCCGCGCGGTTGATCGCGACGATCCGCCGCGTACGGTCCAGTCGCAGCAGCGCGACCGGCGCATCGGGCAGCGTCTGCCCGACCCCGTCCTGTCCGGACGGCGTTTCGAAACACGGCTGCATGGCAGCACCCCTCCCTTTCTCCCACTGTCGTTAACGGCCGTGGGAGAAGGGAGTTGAACCGGCATCGGGTCGACATCGGCGGGAATCCGCTCCGCACGCGATGCTGCAGTGCGGAAGGAAGCCTGCTCAGTAACCGGCCGCCTGCCCGTCCTTGCGGCTCTCCGAAGCGCCGTAATACACGCCGGTTTCGGGGTCGCGCATGATCGCCTGGTAGCCGCCGTACGGGCCGTCGGCGAACACCACGCGGTGGCCCTTGCGCATCAGCGCACGCACCGTCTCGTACGGGAAGCCCGTCTCCAGGTTGACCTCGCCGCCGTCGGTCATCGCGGTGTTCTGGCCGGTGGGCTCGGTCGAACCTTCGTGCTGGATGCGCGGCGCGTCGCCGGCCTCCTGCAGGTTCATGCCGAAGTCGATCAGGTTCATCACGATCTGGGCGTGGCCCTGCGGCTGCATCGCGCCGCCCATCACGCCGAACGAGAGCCACGGCTTTCCATCGCGGGTGATGAAGGCGGGGATGATGGTCTGGAACGGCCGCTTGCCCGGCGCGTAGCCGTTCGGATGGTCCTTCTGCAACACGAACATCTCGCCACGGTCCTGCAGGATGAAGCCCAGCCCCGGCGGCGCCATGCCGCTGCCCATGCCGCGGTAGTTGGACTGGATCAGCGACACCATCATCCCGTCGGCGTCGGCGACGGTCATGTAGATCGTGTCGCCCTCTTCCAGCTGCTTCGGCGTGCCGGGCTGCACGGTCTTCATCGCGGTGTCCATCGAGATCAGCGCGCGCCGCTGCGCCGCGTACTCCTTGGATACCAGCCGCTCCACCGGCGCCGGCTGGAAGGCCATGTCGGCATAGAAGCGCGCGCGGTCGGCGAAGGCCAGCTTCTTGGCCTCGACGAACAGGTGCACGTGCTCGGCCGAGCCGAACGGGATCTTCGAGAAGTCGTAGCCCTCCAGCACGTTGAGGATCTGCAGCGCGGCGATGCCCTGGCTGTTGGGCGGCAGTTCCCACACGTCGTAGCCACGGTAGTTGCTGCTGACCGGCTCGACCCACTCGCCCTGGTGGCCGGCCATGTCCTCGTAGCTGAGGAAGCCGCCGTTGGCCTTGAAGAACGTGTCGATGGTGCGCGCGATGTCGCCGGTGTAGAACGCGTCGCGGCCACCGTCGGCGATGGCCTGCAGCGTGTCGGCCAGGCCCGGGTTGCGCCACATCTCACCCTTGCGCGGCGCACGGCCGTCGATGGTGAACTGTTCCTTGAACCCCGGCTGCGGCGACAGCCGCGGCACCGAGCGGTTCCAGTAATAGGCGATCACCTCGGACACCGGATGGCCATCGCGCGCGTAGCGGATGGTCGGCGCGAGGTTCTCGGACATCGGCCTGCGGCCGAACCGTTCGTGCAGCGCGAACCAGCCATCGACCGCACCCGGCACCGACACCGGCAGCGGGCCGGTGGCCGGGATCTCGGTCAGGCCACGACGGCGGAACTCGGCCAAGGTCAGCGATTTCGGCGAGCGGCCCGAGCCGTTGTAGCCGTACAGCTTCTGGGTCTTCGGGTCCCAGACGATGGCGAACAGGTCGCCGCCGATGCCGTTGCCGGTCGGCTCCATCAGGCCCAGCGCGGCATTGGCGGCGATCGCCGCATCCACCGCGGTGCCGCCGGACTTCATCACGTCCAGCGCGATCTGGGTGGCCAGCGGCTGCGAGGTGGCGGCCATCGCCTTCGGCGCGATCACCTCCGAGCGGGTGGCGAAGGCATGGCCGGTGATGCGGTCGGCGGCGGCGGCAGGCGCAGGCAGGCAGGTGCCGATCAGCAGACCGGAGAGCAGGAGCAGGGTGGCGCGAGGCTTCATGGACAGTCGATGCGGCGGCGGGAATCCCGAACCTTAGCGCATGCGCGCGGCGGCCGGCCCGCGCACCGCCGGCGGCCGTCGCCATGCCCGTGCGGATGCGCGCTCTTACGTTCTCTTACGACCCGCTTACGCCCCCGCCGTATCTATCACCCCAGTCACGCGGATCGAGGGGTCGGTCCGTCGTCTGTTCCGAAGTCCACCGCACACATCAGGGGTTCAAGATGCAAGCTCGTCGCAATCGCCGCCAGGGCGGCTTCACGCTGGTCGAAATGGCCGTGGTGCTGGTCATCATCGGCGTCATCATCGGCGCGGTCATGATCGGCCGCGATGTCCAGCGCAACGCCGAATACACGCGCATCAAGCAGAAGTTCATGGACCAGTGGGTGGTCGCCTACAACACCTACAACCAGCGCATGGGTTCGCCGGTCGGAGACAACCAGTCCGCACCGCGCCTGATGGTCAACGGCGCCAACTACAACGGCAATGCCGGCACGCTGTCCGGCGGCGACATGTCCGGCGAGACCGGCCCGGCGGCGATCTGCCGCGCCAACCTCGGCCCGGGCATGCAGCGCGGCAGCTTCGAAGCCGGCGAGCAGTTCGACCTGCGCCTGATGATGCGGCGTTCCGGCATCACGATGCCGCCCGGTCGCGGCGACGGCATGGAAGACCGTTACGTCTACCTGGACACCAACGGCAACCCGCAGGAAATCCAGATCTGCTTCCAGTGGAACCCGCCCGGCACCGGCTCCGGCTCCGGCAACGTGATGGTCATCAGCGGCCTGACCCCGGACCTGGCCCGCGCGCTGGACCAGATGATCGACGGCAAGCCCGACGCCCAGAACGGCGCGTTCCGCCAGGAAGGCATCCAGGCCCGCACCAGCACGGCCGCCGATGCCAACAGCGTCGGCCTCGAGTGGGAAGGCAACAACACCCAGCGCCTGACCGGCACTGGTGGCGTCGCCGGCGACGCCGCGCTCAACGAGGACTCGACCTCCGACATCGAGCAGGTGATGACCCTGGTCGCCCACTACAAGATGAACCAGTAAGCACGCCATGAAACCCTCGCTCCTGTTCGTTCACCTGCGGCAATCGCGGCGCACCTCGCTGCTGCTGTTCGCCGGCACGCTGGCCACCCTGGTGGTGGCCGCGGTCTGGTTCGTCAGTGCGCGCTCCAGCCTGGCCGACGCGTATGCCCGGCTCGGTACCCGTACCCAGATGCTGTCCGAGGCACAGGTGCGCGAACAGGAAGCGAGGTTGCGTGTCGAGTACGCCGAGTCCGCCCGGCAACTGCTGGGCAACGCACACGCCCACGGCCTGCAGCCCAATGCGTGGGGCGAGCGGCTGATCAACCTGCGCCAGAGCCAGATGAGCCGCGAGGAAGCGGCGGCGATGATCCGTACCGTCACCCGCGGCAGCGACCTGCTGTTCGGCGCCGAAGCCTTCGAGCTGTCGGTCACCCAGCAGGAGGAAGGGCTGTTCGACGTGCCGAACGCAGCCGATCGCCGCCCTGCTCCGTTGTCCCTGACCCTGCGCGGCAGCCTGGTGTTCCGCACCGGCGCGGTGTCGAGCCTGGACACCACCGGAGTCCTGCCATGAGCCTGCTTCATCTGATCCAGCAGCAAGGCCAGTGGCTGAGCTTCGATGGCGCGAAGGTCGACATCAGCGCCTCGCGGCCGAAACTGCAGCGTGCGGCGGCGGTGATCAGCGACTTCGACGGCGCGGTCAGCGACGTGATCGCGCTGGAGGGCAGCGCCGCGCATGCGGTCGCACTGATCGAACGGCGCCTGCGCTCCGACGGCCTGATCGACAGCGAAAGCAAGATCCTGATCCACAAGACCCGCACCGTCGGTGCCGGCTACCAGACCCTGTTCACCGCGGTACCGCTGGACACCTGGCAGCAGGCCTATGCCTGGGCCGAGGCCCAGCCCGACCACTGCCTGCTGATCCCGTCCACGTCCCTGCTGTGGCATACGCTAGGCGCGGGCCAGGGCGTGGTCCTGCAGTCGGGTCGACGGATCAGCGTGCTGGCCCTGCTCAAGCACGACATCCTCTACCGCTCCTCGCTGGCCTACAGCGATGATCCGGACGACCTGGCGATGACCGTCGGCGCGCTGGCCGAGCAGATCGCCGAAGACCTGGGCCGCGGCCAGGACAACCTCGATCCACTCAGCATGCGCTGGTGTCCGGTGCTGGTGCCCCGCCCGGCCGAAGGCCTGCCCTGGGCCGACGACACGCTGCGCGAGATCTTCTCCTCGCGCAGCGGTCTGCAGGTCACCTCCGTTCCCACCCGCCTGGTCCGCGACGAAGCCGGCCAGGAATACCGCAGCGGCATCGCCTGGATGGAATCGGTGGTGGCGCCGACGATCGCGGTGAATCCGCCCTTGAGCCGGGCCGCCTACATGGCCGAATGGGGCCTGCCGCTGGCCAGCGCGGCCTCGCTGCTGTTCGCCGTGGCCCTGGGCACCCTGGGGGCGCGCTGGACCCTGAGCGCCAACGAGGCCGACCAGCGCTCCGCCCAGCTCGATGGCCAGATCAGCGACACGGAAGAACGCATCGCCAGCCTGCAGACCAAGCAGGCGGTACCGGAAGGTTTCGCCACGACCCTGGCCTTCGTCGAACGCGCCGAAGGCATGAACCATGGCATCGATCCGGTCGAAGGCCTGGCCCTGGTACGCGAGGCCGCGGCCGGCGAAGTCCGGATCCTGCGCGTACGGATCGAGGAACCCACCACCCAGCGCCGGCAGCAGGCGGCCAACGCAGGCCCGGAACTCACCGAGCCGACGCTGCGCGTGGACGGCATCGTCGATCCGAGCCGTGGCACGCCGGGCATGCAGGTGCCGGGCTTCGTCGAACGCCTGCGCCGCGCCGGCTACGACCCGGTCCCGCTGGATCCGCAGGCCGGTGCGGGATCGCGCGCGGCCAGCGGCTTCTTCTCCTACCTGCTCAAGCGCACGCCGGCATCGGCTCCGGGAGCCGCTCCATGAAGATGAAGTACACCGCCATCGTCGCCCTGATCGCCTGGCTGGCCGTCACCGGCTGGCTGGCCACGATGGTCATCGCCAAGCCAGCCGTGCTGCGCCTGGGCAACCAGGCCGAGGAAACCTCGGCAATGGCCGAACTGCGCACCGCGATCGCACGCAACAACAAGGCGCAGGCACTGGTCGCGCCACTGCGTCACAGCGCCATGGTCGGCATCGGCACCGAACTGGTAGCACTACCGGCCACATCGCCGTCCGGCACGACCAGCGGCCAGCCTTCGTACGGCCAGGGCGGCAGCGCGCCGGGCGAACACAACGTGACGATGATCCTGACCACCGATGGCCGCCGCAGCGCCGTCATCGATGGCCAGCGCGTACGCACCGGCTCGCGCCTGCCCGACGGCTCGCGCGTGCGTGCGATCGGTCCGGACTGGGTCCGTATCGTCGATGGCAGCGGCGCGCTGGTGGTCAAGGCGGTGCGCTCGCCGTTCCTGCCGCAGGAAGGCGGCGCAGGGGCGACACCGTGAATCCCAGGTACAAGCCATTCGTCTGGGTCGGGGCCGCCATCGCTGTCGGACTGGTGCTGGTGCTGATCACGCGCGGCGTCGGTGGCGGCGAGCCGCTGCAGCAGTCCGCACAGGACGCTGCCGGCCCGTCGCTCCAGCCCGCATCGCCCGGACCGGCAGCGCCACTGGACCTGCCGGCCCCCGAACCGACGCCCCCCTGGGCGCAGGCCGCGGCGGGCGTCAGCGGTGCAGGCGTGGCGTCGGCCTCCATTGCCGCGCCCGGCCAGCTGCCGGCGCTGAGCGCGCAGGACACCAATGCGGCCATCGCGAGCATCCGCCAGCAGTCGCAGCACAACATGGCGATGGCCGACTCGCTGCTGAAGGAACTCGACCAGCTCGAACGCTCGGGCAATGCCCCTGCCGACATGAATGTCGCCGCGCTGCGCACCAATCTCGTGATCGCCAAGCGGGCGCAGGTGCTGGCGCTGGAGCTGGCCGAATCGACGAAGCAGCCGGAGTCGGAAGCCAGGCAGCGTCGTACCGAGGCGATCGTGGCCGAACTGCAGTCGCTGCAGGGCAAGCTGCGCTACGACGTCGGCGGCGCACCGGCCGGTGGCGCCATCCCGGCGAGGACCCAGTGACATGCCGCGCAGCGCACGCCCCCTGGTGCGACGCCAGCGGCCGTTCCGCGGGCGCCGGCCTGGATTCACCCTGGTCGAGCTCGCTGCGGTGGTCGGCGTGATCGGGCTGCTCGCCGTGGCGATGACCTCGGTGTTCGATGGCATCGAACAGGCGCGCAGCCAGAATGCCGCCCGCGCCGATGCCGAGTCGGCGCGGCAGGCCCTGCGTGCGTTCGCGCTGCGCAACAAGCGCCTTCCCTGCCCCGATGACTCGCAGTACGGCGACAGCGGCCGCGAAGGTGCCGGCAGTGGCTGTGGTGGCGGTGCCGGCATCGGCTGGCTTCCCTACGAGACGCTTGGGCTGGACATCCCGGTCCGCAGCAAGCGCCTGCGCTATGGCGTGCACCGCGGCAGCGCCGGCGCGGACCTGGCCGCACCGTTGCACGGCGCGGCCGACAACGCCGATCTGGAAGGCATCGGCGGTTTCAGCTCGACCCTGGCACGTGCAGCAGCAGCGCCTCCGTCCACCGGCACGCCCTACTACGTCACCGGACGCGGCGTCGGCGACACCTGCGATGCCAGCGCAGGCGCAGGCACCGGCATCGTCAATCCCGCATTCGTCGTCGTGGCACCGGCAACCGACCGCAGTGGCAGCGGCGGAATCCACCCGGGCTTCGACGGTGTCCATCGCGCCTTCGTCGATGGCAGCGGCAGCACCTGCGTCGCCCCGCCAGAACGCGCGGCCGGCACCGGATTCGACGATGTCGTCGTCGCCGAGAGCCATACCGCGCTGCTCGGCTGGTTGCTGTCCGCAACCCGCTAGCCCCCTTCCAGACCAGCTCCGCTCATCCGACATCCTGAAGGCCCAGAACCGATGAATCCGAACCCCACCACCGCCGGCCTGCGCATGCGTCGCCCCGTGGCCCGCGTCCTCGCCGGCGCCTGCGCCCTGTCGCTGGCGGCCTGTGCCAACATGCCGCCGCGCAGCGTGAAGGACCTGCCGCCGGTCGAGCATAAAGCCCTGGAAAAGACTGGCGACGCGATCGCCGAGGAATCGGCCAGGCTCGCCACGCAGAGCGATCGCCTGCGCGCCCAGATCGAACGTTCGATGGAACTGGCCGCGGCGACCGCACCGGTCGCGCCGGCCTACGATCCGCTGGAAAACAGCGTGGTCAGCATCAGCATGTTCAACGCCGACGTCGGCCAGCTGCTGTGGGCGCTGGCGGACGAGCTGAAGATGAACCTGATCGTCGACCCGCGCGTGCTCGAGCAGCGCCAGCGCACCAGCATGCACCTGCGCAACGTCAGCGCGCGCGAGGTCTACAACCACATCCTGGACGCGTTCGACCTGCATGGCGAGACGCGCGGCGGAGCGCTGGTGGTCAGCCAGCTGCGCGAACGCATCTTCAATGTCGACCTGCTCAACTCCAACACCTCCTTCGACCTGACCACCGGCGGCGACGTGTTCGGCGCGGGCATGCAGGGCGGTGGCGGCGGTGGCCAGTCCCTGCGCGGCACCCTGACGATGAGCGGCAGCGTCGGCAAGGACAACGACCCGTACAAGCAGCTCGAGGCCGCGCTGCAGGTCATTCTCGCCCCGGACAAGGCAGGCCAGGCCGCGCGCGGCCCGGATGCGGCGCCGGAGCCGGAACAGCCGCGCCACAGCCTGGACCCCTCGTCGGGCACGCTGTTCGTCCGCGCCCGGCCTTCGCAGGTCCGGGCGGTCGAGGAACTGATCGAGCGCACCACCACCAAGATGCGCCGCCAGGTGCTGGTCGAGGCGCAGATCCTCGACGTGTCGCTCAACGACAACTTCCAGTACGGCGTCGACTGGAACCTGCTGCGCAATCGCGTTGCGGGCCTGTACGGCGACTCGCCGGCCACCATCGCGCCGCTCCCTGGCACCGATGGCAACCCCAACCTGCTGCCTTACAGCGGCCAGGGCAGCAACTTCAGCGGCAACCGCTACGGCAACCAGGATCGTTCGATCCTGTTCCCGAACCAGACCCTGGGCTCGACCCTCGGCCGCGCCGCGGGCCTGAGCTATGTCAGCGATACCTTCTCGGCCGCGGTCAACGCGCTGCGCGGCTTCGGCAACGTCAAGGTGCTGTCCAACCCGAGCGTGCGGGTGCGCAACGGCGCGCCGGCCTACCTCAGCGTCGGCTCCAACATCCGTTACGTCACCAAGTCGACCACCAACTTCTCCAGCGCGGGCAGCGGCTTCAACACCTCGTCCGACATCCAGACCGACTCGCTGTTCTCCGGCGTGGTGATCGGCGTGGCGCCGATCATCCACGAGAACGGTTCGGTCGAGCTGCTGGTGCATCCGATGCAGACCGAGGTCGAGCCCGGCACGCTGCGCCTGGTGGAGTTCCCGAACGGCAACGCGGTGACGCTGCCGACGATCAACGTCAAGGGCATCACCACCACGCTGAACCTGCGCGATGGCGACACCGTCGTGCTCGGCGGCCTGATCGACCAGAACTCGAGCCTCAACGACGCCGGCATCCCCGGTCTGTCCGACATCCCCGGCCTGGGCAAGCTGTTCGGTTCGCGCGGCACGACCCAGAACACCCGCGAGCTGGTCCTGGTCCTGCGCGTGAAAGTGATATGAGCCTGATCTACGACGCTCTCAGGCAGCAGTCCGGCTCCGTTGCGACGGAACCGGCCGCGATGCCGCGCGCGTCCTGGTGGCTGCGCCAGTCCGCGCCGCGACGCAGTGGCCTGCTGGTGGCAGCGGGTGCGCTGCTCGCCGCGCCACTGGCCTTCCTGGCAGCGGGCCAGTTCGGTGCGCCGGCATCCGCGTCGTCTGCGTCATCGGCCACCACGTTGGCGGTCGGAAGCGTCGATGCCGTCGGCACCGCGCCCATGGAAACGTCCGCCATCGGCCAGGCCACACCGGTGGCAGCCGCGATGGTCGAGACGGCGCTGCCCACGACCGTCGATGCGCAGCCGCCTGCGCCTGCGGTGGTGGCGCAGGTGCCTGCTGCAGTCCTGCCCGTCGAAACGCCAGTACCATCGCAGGCCATCGCGGACACGCAGGTCAGCCTGCCCGCATCCGTCCCCGCGGCCGTGCCGGTACAGACGCCAGCGCCGGCACGGATCGCAAACGTGGTACAGATCCAGGAAGAACCGCAGCCGATCAACATCAAGGTCGAGCGCCGCGGCGAAGGCAGCCGGAGCGTCGCGTCCACCCAGGACGACCAGTCCGTGCAGGCCGCCATTGCCAGCATCGAAGCCGCGATCGCCGACGGCGACGCCGCACGCACCAGGCAGGCGCTGGCCGAGCTCGAGTCACTGCTGCCGTCAAGCAGCCTGACCCTGCTGCGGATGCAGGCCTGGGTCGCGCATCGCGATGGCGACATGGCCTCGGCCGAGCAGTTGTACCGCCGCATCGCCGAACGCGTACCGGACGACGAGAACGCAGGCGTCAACATCGCCCTGCTGTCGGCCGGCCGTGGCGACATCGACGACGCACGCCTGCGCCTGACCCGCCTCGCCGGCCGCCACACCCGCTCGGCGCTGGTCACCCGCGCCCTGGCCGACATCGAGGCGCAGGCACGATGAATCCCGCGCTGTCCCAGCACCTGGCCACGCTCGGCCTTGGACGGGTTCCGTTCCCGCCCACGCCCGATGCCGAAGCCTGGTTCCAGACACCGGCGCTGGAACGGGAACTGGTCGAGGTCGCGCACTGCCTGCGCACCCGCGCCGGCTTCGTGCTGCTGACCGGCGAGGTCGGTACCGGCAAGAGCACCTTCCTGCGCCGCCTGCTGCAGATGCTGGACGCCGACGGCGTGGTGGTGTCGCTGGTGTTCAACACCTTCCTGCAGGGCGGCGACCTGCTGGCCGCGGTACTGCGCGATTTCGGTCTGGAGCCGCAGGGCAATCCCGCGGCCGACATCGAAGCCCTGAACCGTTTCCTGGTGCAGCGCTGGCAGGCGCACACGCCCTGCGTGCTGGTCATCGACGATGCGCAGAACCTGACCATCGAGAGCCTGGAACTGCTGCGCCTGCTGACCAACCTGGAGACCGGCCAGGAGAAGCTGCTGCAGATCGTGCTGGCCGGCCAGCCGGAGCTGCGCGACAACCTCGACCAGCAGCGGATCCGCCAGCTCACCAGCCGGATCTGCAAGCACGCGCGGCTGTCGCCGATGGATGCCGGCCAGGCCCATCGCTACGTCGAGTTCCGGCTGGCGGTCGCCGGTGCCGCAGGACGCATCAGCCTGGACGAGCAGGGCGCCGCGGCGCTGCATGCCGCCAGCGGCGGCAACGCCCGCCGCATCCACCTGATCATGGACCGCTGCCTGTACGGCCTCTATCGCGAGCCGGAAGGACGCCGGGTGATCGGCGCGGCCCTGGTCCGGCGCGCCGCAGCCGAGGCCGGCGCTCAGCCGGTGCGCACGATGACGGCGCGTCCCGGCTGGGCGATCGCCGCCTCGCTCGGACTCGTGGTCGGCGCGGGCCTGCTCGGGCTGGCGCTGCAGAGCCAGGTGCCACGGGCCGAAGCCGCGGAGGCCGGCATCCACGCTCCGCCTGCGGCCGTCGCAGCGACCAGCGAAAGTCCGACGACCGTCGCGGCACCTCGCTCCTCGGACTGGGAGCGCTGCCTGCAGGGCCTCGCCGGCCACCCCTCCCATCTGCAGCAGGTCGATGCCAGCTGGGCGGCGCGGGTCTCCGCACGCGGCGATGTCTGTCTGCGCGAAGAAGCCGGCCGCTGGACCGCGGCCTGGGCGACGCCGATCGCGGCACAGGATTTCCTGCCGCTGGCCGGCCGCGACGATCTGGTCCGTGGCCTGCAGTCGGCCCTGCTGCGCCATGGCGATTACGACGGTCAGCTCGACGGCCTGTACGGCCCGCGCATGCGCGCCGCGCTCGCCCGCTTCCAGCAGCGCAACGGCCTGTCCGCGACCGGCTCGCCGGACGCCGCCACCCTGCTGCTGCTCGACACCCTGATGGCATCGCCCGATGCCGCAGCCCTCCACCCCGGAACACGGCATCACGCACATGGCAACGGTTGATCCACGCGTTTCCCCCGCCAACACCGCCGGCAGCGTGCCCGCGCCGCGCCTCGGCGAGCGCCTGCTCGAGCGCAAGCTCATCGACCAGACCCAGCTGCAGTACGCGCTGCAGAAGAACGAGGTCGAACACCAGCGACTGGGCCGGATCCTGATCAACCACGGCCTGGCCAACGAGTCGGACATCGTGCAGGTCCTGGCGGAGATGAACGACATCGCCTACGTGTCGATCGACACGTTGCCGGTGGCCGAGCCGCAGGTGCTGGCGATGTTCAACCGCGAACTTTGCCAGCTGCGCCAGTTCCTGCCGCTGCGGCGCGCGGACGATGCGCTGGAAGTCCTGTTGGGCGACGCCGACCCGGCGACCGTGGCGCAGCTGGTGCTGCAGCGCTGCGGCCTGCGCTGCCGGTTCCTGCAGGGCGAGTACGGCAAGGTCGCGCGCCTGATCCGCCACACCTACTACTTCGCGCAGAACCCGGTCGAAAGCCTGCTGGAGCGCGAGATCAAACGGCTTTCCTCCGACAGCGACCACGCCTACAGCCCAGAAAAGCTGCTCGATTACCTGCTGCACTACGCGGTGCGCGAGCGCACCACCGACATCCACATCTCGCCGTCGGAAAAGAGCCTGCACGTGCTGTTCCGCGTCGACGGCGTGCTGCGGCCGATGTTCGCGATGCCGACCCAGCTGACCCGCCTTCTCGGCTACATCAAGCTGGCCGCGGAGATGGACATCTCCGAGCAGCGCCGCCCGCAGGACGGCAGCTTCCGCGCGGTGGTGCTGGATTCGGCGCTGACCGTGCGCGTGTCCACGATCATCACCGACGCCGGCGAACGCACGGTGATGCGACTGCTGCCGGAACACAGCGACCTGGCCGGCCTGGCCGAACTCGGCTTCTTTCCCGAGGACGTCGCGGTGCTGGAGCGGCTGTTCGCCAAACCCGCCGGCCTGGTGCTGATCACCGGCCCCACCGGCTCGGGCAAGAGTTCCTCGCTGCATGCGGCGCTGCGCATGCAGTCGCTGATCGAACGCAACGTGCTGACCGTCGAGGATCCGATCGAGTACCGCGTCCCCGGCGCCGGCCAGACCGAGGTCAACCGTCGTGCCGGCTACGAATTCGGCTCGGCCCTGCGCCACTTCCTGCGGCATGACCCCGACGTGATCCTGCTGGGCGAAATGCGCGACGCCGAAACCGCGCAGGCCGCGCTCGAAGCGGCGGCGACCGGCCACCTGGTGCTGTCGACCCTGCACGTGACCAGCGTGTTCGGCGTGGTCCCGCGCCTGCGTCCGCTGGGGCTGGAGGCGCAGGTCATCGCCGACAACCTGCTGGCCGTGGTCAACCAGCGGCTGGTCCGGCAGAACTGCCCGTTCTGCAGCGTCGAGGTCCCGTTCACCGAGAACGAGCGGATCTGGCTGGAACTCGCACCCGGCGCCAGCGGCTGCCGCGGCCAGGGCTGCGACCGCTGCCGTGGCAGCGGCTACTACGGGCGTCTTCCCGTCTACGACATCATGCTGGTGGACGAGGCGCTGGCCAACAGCATCGCCGACGACGCCGGCCGCGAAGCGCAGCGGAACATGGCGATGAATGCCGGCTTCCGCAGCATCGAGCAGATCGCCAGGACCCGCATCGTCAACGGCCAGACCACCACCGAGGAAGTGCTTCGCGTGGTCGGCGTGGGGCCCGCGCCATGAACGTCTACTACTACAGGCTGCTGCTTTCCAGCGGGCGCGTGACCAGCGGTGTCGCGCAGCTGGCGGTCGAGCAGGATGCGTCCGCCCGGATGTGGCTGGAGAAGAATTTCGACGCGGTGGTGCTGACGCTGTACCGGCTGCCGGGCTGGCTGGCCGAAACCCAGCGCTCGCTCAGCCATCTGATCAAGCCCAGCATCCGCCCGGTGGAACTGGCGGGCATGCTGCGCGACCTCGGCGTGATGACCAGCAGCGGCATTCCGGTGATGGAAGCGCTGCGTGCGGTCGCCAACGAAGTGGGGCCGGGAAGGACCTCGAATCCGGCCAAGCTCGCACGCCGCCTGCTCGACGAACTGGACGCCGGCGCCTCGCTCAGCGACGCGTTCTCGCGCTACCCGGATGCGTTCCCGGAAACCGTGCGCAACCTGGTGCTGATCGGCGACGAGACCGGCACCATGGACCGGATGCTGATGGAGGCGGCCGACCACATCGAGCGCATCTCGAAGATGACCGCCGACACGCGCCAGGCGCTGATCTACCCGGCCTTCGTGTTCTCCGCGATCTTCGCCGCCGGCGGTTTCTGGATCTATTACGTGATCCCGAATCTGTCCGACCTGTTCAAGCAGATGAATGCCAAGCTTCCGCCGCTGACGATCGCGGTGATGGCCGGCTCGGAATGGCTGATCGGCCATATCGGCATGATCCTGATCGGCATGGTCGTGGCCGCGTTCGCGCTGTGGGTGACCTGGCGCTACAGCCGTACGTTCAGGCGCACGGTGCACTACACCATGCACAAGCTGCCGATCGCCAGGACGATCATGGTCTCGTCCGGGCTGGCGTTCTTCACCGAGTACATGTCGCTGCTGATCAAGGCGGGCGTGGACATGGTCAGCAGCCTGCAGGTGATGGAACGGGCGATGCGCGACGAGTACTACCGCGACCGCATCATCGCCATCCGCCAGGTGCTGGAGCGCGGCGACCGCTTCTCGGCGGCGATGCGCCAGGTCGGCGGGTTTCCTTCGATGATGGTGCGCATGGTCGGCGTCGGCGAGGACACCGGCACCCTGGACTCGCAGTTCTCGCGTCTGTCCGGCGAATACAGCACGCGCCTGCAGCGCCTGATCACCAACCTGTCGGAGGTCATCAAGCCGGTCGTCGTGCTGCTGGCCGGCGGCATGTTCGTGTTCCTGATCGTGGCCCTGCTGCTGCCGGTCTACGACCTGGTGCAGCAGGCCATCACCTCGCCGAGCTTCTAGGAATGGATGTGATGCACAGCAACGCTCTTGTCTCCCGGCGCCAGGCCGGCTTCACCATCCTCGAGATGTCGGTGGTGCTGGTGGTGATCGCCCTGATCATCGGCGCGGTCAGTGTCGGCCGCGACCTCTACCGCAGCGCCGTCGCCGAGCGCATCGGCAGCGAATTCGTGCAGGGCTGGATGGTCGCCTACGACCGGTATGTCGCCCAGGTCGGCGCGGTACCGGGAGACAGCCTTGTCGACCCGAGCGGACGCGTCCGCAACGCGGTGAACACCGAGCTCTGCGACGCGGACCTACGCGACGCGATGCTGACCCGCGGCATCAGCCTGCCGCAGGGCCGCGCCGAAGGCATGGAGACGCGCTACGTCTACCAGGACAGCAACGGCCAGCCGCAGGAGCTGGAAATCTGCTTCATCAACATCGCGAACTGGGCCGAGCCTTCCAGCGGCACCACCTATGCGTTGCGCAGCCGCAACGTGATGCGCATGAGCGGGCTGACCTCCGAACTGGCGCACAAGCTGGACAGCCGCTTCGACGGCCGCATCGATGCACGCTTCGGCCGTCTGCGCGAGCTGGGCAGCCAGAGCTACACCGGTGGCCCCGGCAGCCCACCCGACGAAGGTCCCTGGAGCCGCAACGAGCGGCAGATCAACGAAGCACCGGACGCCTGGATTCCCACGGTGACCGCGTATCTGAAGATGAACCAGTGATTCCGTCCACCCGGAATCAACGCCTGCACAGGACATCGGTCATGAGCATGCCGCATAGCTCCGCTTCCCTCCGCCAGCGGTCGTCCACGCCAACCGCACAGTCCGGCATCGGCCTGGTCCAGGCGCTGCTTTTCCTGCTGCTGGTCGCCAGCGTACTCGGCGCAGGTGCGCTGCTCCTGCAGGCGAAGCGCGCACCCGCGCAGGCCATCACCCAGGAGCAGACGCTGCGCTGGGCCGATGAGGCCATCGCTGCATTCGCGTCGACCAACGCGCGCCTGCCCTGCCCCTCCTCGACCGTGCACGGCGAGGAAAACTGCTCCGTGGGCGCCAAGGGCTGGCTGCCCCTGCGCAGCCTTGCCGGCGCTTCCGGTACCACGCCGCAGATCGGCCCGGTCGCCTACATGGTCTATCGGGGGAGCGAGGCCGGCCATCTGGACCTGACCAGCCCCGGCAACGCCTACCAGCCGCCGCTGATCGATGGCACCCTCCGCGAGATCGTGACCAAGGACGGCGATGGCGAGGAAACCAGCCGGCGCGCTTTCGAAGCGATCAACGGCCTGGACCTGTGCCGCGCCCTGGAGCTCGCCGAGGATGCCGGAAACGACACGGCACTGGCCCGGGTCACCACCCAGGATGGCGTCCCGGTCAATGTCGCCTACGGCATCGCCGCCGCCGGCGCGCATGCCGGCACGTCCCGGATGGACGACGCCAACGCGGGCGCCGTCGCCGTGCTCGAGTCGCCGTGGCGCGAGTGGGATTCGGGCTATGACGACCGCGTCCGCGTCCGCAGCTTCGACGGCATGGGGCAGACGCTGGGTTGCCGCATGATCGCGGGCACCGGCGTGTCCAGCGCACTGTCGGGTGCGCTGGCATCGGTCGCCGCTGCGAACGCCGGCTCGCCCTACAACGTCTCCCTGGCGTCGATGGACGCGCTCGCGGCCGCGGTCACGCTGCACGACGCGCTGGCCACGCTGCAGGCCGGCAATGTGGAGGCGACCAATTCGGCCGTGCTCGGCGCCGCCGCCTCGCAGGCGGGCGCGGTGATCAAGCTGATTCTGTCCGCCGCCAAGGTGTCCGATGCGGTTTCGTCGCTGGTCACGAATGCGACCAGCCTGACGCGTGCGGTCGCCACCTGCATCGCCTCGCTTGGCGCCACCTGCTGGGAAGTACCGCTGAAGGTCACCGCTGTCAGCCTGTCGGTCGGGTCGATCATCAACGGTGCGGTTGCGCTGGGCCTGAACATCGGCGCGATCCCGCCGACGGCGATGGCCCTGGCGAAGACGGTGGAGGCCCGCGACCGCGCCAAGAACGCGGCCAAGGAACTGCCCAAGGACCTGAAGTCGACCCTCGACGACATGGCCTGCACGCTTTACGGCAACGACCCACCGGAACCGCCGGACGGCTCTGCGACCGCCTACAACCCGTGCACGGCCCAGAACGACATCCAGCTGGATGCGGACGGCAAGCCGGTCTTGAAGAAGGACGCCAACGGCTATCCGATCCCGCAGCTGGATGAGCAGGGCCGGCAGATGTTCGATTCCAACGGCACGCCGCTGTACGAGTACGAGTACATCGTCGACGGCAACCCCAGGGGCATGGACGAGAAGCGCGACGACGCCCATGCGCAATGGCAGATCCTGGAACGCCAGGTCGTGCTGCTGCAGAACGAGCGTCTCAACCACTGGACCGATGCCAACATCCGGAACTACCGGATCGACCAAGGCCGCTCCTGGAGCCTGCACAACAACCGTTATCAGATCGTGCGCGTGACCTGCGACCACGTCGGCGACGGGAACGGCGACTACCTGCTGCAGAACGGCAGCTGCGTTTACGTCGCACGCAATGAAGATGCGATGCAGGGCAACTACCAGCGCAATCAGAGGATCGATTTCAACTGGGACCTGGCCACCAGCGACGCGATCAACCAGCGCACCCTCGCCCAGCAATGGGCGGCGGCCGACCTGCGCGAGGGCGAGATCGCACGCGAGGTCGAGGAGCTGCAGAAGAACTACGACATGTGGTTCACCGGCACCGGCGGGACCCAGGCGCTGTTCGCGATGATGAGCGACCAGAAGAACGATGCGAACCACTGCGGCGCCAGTCCGGCGACGGACCTGTCGCGGCAGAAGTGCCAGAACGCCACCGATGCCCTCCACTACGTCGATACCTGTCGCAGGACGGTGCGCAACACCAGCACCAACACCAGCACGGTCGAGGAAGATACCGATCCGCTGGCGAGCTGCCGGCTGCGCCTGGCCGACCGGGTGAACGCCGCGCGGGCCGAACAGGCGGCCATCGGCAGCACCAAGTCCGGCTTCGCGAACGCCTACGCGGCCGCACCCGGCCCGTACATGAACTACCACGGCGACTGGTTCGAGCACGCGATCGAGGAGATCAAGGATGGCGACGGCAACGTCCTCCGCTACGACTGGCTGCACTCGAACCGGTGGCATCTCAACCAGCGGATCCCTTACTACGCGAGCGAAACCCGGTACGGAAGCAAGCCGGCGCTGCTGGTGACGTCGGGCCTGGAGCTGTATCCGAAGAACTCCTGCGAGTTCTTCAACGGATACTGGTTCGGTAACGCCTGGGACAACGCCCTCCAGAACGGTCTCTACTGCCAGCGTTACCCCTACAGCCGCGCCTATTCCGACTGGCTGCTGGCCGAAAGTGCGGCCGGCGAGTCGGAGAAGATCTACGACGCGTTCGTCGAGCAGTTCGACAAGCTGAAGCAGGAATACGAGAACCTGCGCAACGCACAGCAGGACATCGCCGGCGACGTCAACGCACGGGCGGTCGGCTTCGGTGCCGAGGCTGCGCTCGAGTGGGCCGACATGCGCGGATCGGTCGGACCGCAGCCGGTGGGGGGCACGCCATGACGCCGACGATGGCAGCGCGGCATCAGCAGGGCTGGTCGCTGGTGGAGCTTGCGGTTTTCCTGGTCATCGCTTCGGTGCTCGGCGTGCTGCTGGTCACGATGCTACCACTGGGTGGCCGGGTGATGGATGGTGACCGCCAGCAGCGCGAACTGGCCCAGGCCGACCAGGCGCTGCTGGGTTACATGCGGACCCACGGCCATCTACCGTCGGCCGACACCGATGGCAATGGTGTCGCCAACGGCGGCGCGCTGGCCGGTTGGCTGCCGGTGAGCGATCTGGGCCTGTCCTCGCGCATGCGTATCCGCTATCAGGTGCAGAGCAACCTTGCGGCGGCCCCGACCCGTGTGTTCCAGCCGTTGCTGCCTCCGGACTACCAGAGCCAGCAGCGGACGGCCAGCAACGGGCTGGATCTGTGCATGCAGCTGCTGATGAACCAGCGCTCGGCCCTGGCCTCGGCCGGCCTCGGCATGCCGCTGGCCTACTACCTGCGCCATGCCGGCGATACCGGCCACGCGAGCGGGGAAGCGCCGGCGTGGGACGAGAGCGCGCAGGCGATGCCCGGCGCCGAGGGCGGCATGTCGGCCCTGGCCGCCGGCCCGGGCGAGCTGGCTTCACGCCTGGCCTGCCCGGATCGCCTCGCCCGCACGCAGGGCGGCGCTCAGGCTGCGTATGCCGCCTACAGCGCCCTGCGGATTTCCGAGTTCAATCGTGAGTTCCGGGAGTTCGACGTCAAGATCGGCGAACTGATCGTCGAGCAGGCCACCACCGCACGCAACCTCGCCATCTACCGGCTTGCCGATGCGATCAGCAGCGAAGCGGTCGCCATCGTGCTGACCGCTGCCGGCTGGCCGCCGGACAAGGCGGGCATCGTCGCCGGCACGAAGTACCTTGCCGGCAAGCTGGCCGGCGCGACCCTCTCGCTCGGCATCGCGATCTACGGCATGTACAGCGCCCAGACCACGCTGGATGCAGCGGAAAAGGATCTGGACCAGCGCGAACTGAATCTGGACCTGGTGACCGCCCAGCGCGACAGGGTCAGGGTGCTTTACGAGAACGCCAGCAGCAGTGCGATCACGCTCGACAACGCAGGACTTCAGCAATGAGCACAACGCGGTCCCCGTCGACGGGCACCTCATCCGACACCTCGCGTCGACGCGGCCGTGCCGGGACCCAGGGGGGCTTCTCGCTGGTCGAACTGGCCGTCGCCCTGGTCATCATCGGCATCATCGGCATCCTGCTGGTGCGCTGGCTGGGCATCCTGTCCGACGAGCAGCGCGAGACGACGCAGCGCGATCTGCTCCAGCGGGCCGACGATGCGCTGCTGGGGTTCGCATCGATCCAGTCCCGCCTGCCCTGCCCGGACGCTGATGGCGATGGGCGCGAGAACTGTGGCGCGGAATCGGTCGGCCAGCTTCCCTATCTGACACTGGGCCTGCCCGACGCCCGCGCGGGCCGTATCCGCTACGGCGTGCTGCGCAGGACCGGCACGCTGACCGTGCCCGCGTTCGAGGAGGCCACCGAGTCGACGGCCGTGAACGCCGACCTGGCCGTCATCGAGGAGCGCGCGCTGCCGCTGCAGATCCTCACCAACCGCGCCGACGCCCTTGCCGTCTCGCGGGTACAGACCTGGAACAACTGCAGCGTGCTGCCGGCAGGCACCTGTGCGAACGATACGCGGCTGTCGCTGAATTCGCTGGATTTCTGCGATGCGCTGCGCAGCGCGTCCCTGCTCCCGGCCAGCGCCGACTACGTCCACACCCTGCGCGAGGATGTCCCGGGCGAACTGTCGGCGAACGTCGCCTATGCGCTCGCGCTGCCCGACCCGACGGCGCCGGCCCCCGGGCACACCGGCAACTCGACCGCGTTCCACTCGCCACGCCAGCCCGCCACGGTCGAGTACCAGGACAAGGTCCGTGCGGTGGGCATCGACCAGTTGTGGACGCGGCTGCGCTGTGGCGACGTCTACGGGCCGGCGACCTATGCGCACGCCAACGTGGCGGTCGCCGCACGGCTGACCACGCCGACCATGCACAACCATCTGGAACAGCTCGAAGTCATGCGCGAGCTCGCACAGGCCATGGACCTGAGCGCGGATGCCGGCATCGTCGGCGCGGTCGTGGACATCACCGGCGGCATCGGCGCCACGCTGGACACCGCGTCCGAGACGTTCGAGACCTATGGCGTGTATGGCTGGCGCGTCGCCCTGGCCAGCACCGGCATCGGCGCCGCGATCGGCCATGTCGTCGCCGCGGGCGTGGCGAAGGGGTCGAGCGCGAGCTACCTGAGCAAGGTCACCTCGTACCGGAACCAGTTCAGCGCACGGTTCCCCGGCGAAGCGGAACGGATCGAGAATGCCATCGTCACCGATGCGCGCCGCGCCGACATGCTGGGAGGTTTTCCCGACATCACCCTGCGCCGGGTCGTGGAGGACTACGATGGAACCCCGGCCACACCGTGACGTCGCCGCGCAGCAGCTGCATCGACGACGCATCGATGCAGCCGGCGGCATGGCCGCCGAGCCACGCGCTGTTCCGGAATGATCCAGCCCGAACGCGTCCTGGCCCGGCCCTCAGCCGGCCACCGCGTCCGCCGTCAGCACCAGCGTCGGACGCACCGGTTTGACGCGTGTCCGCATGCCGGCGTCCTGTCCCACCGGTAGCCGCCGCTGCCCCGTCACCCGGATGCTCTCGGCCAGGTCGCGCGTCTCGCGCGATGGCAGTTCGCCCAGCTCGCTCTGCAGGCGATGCGCCAGCGTGCGATAGCAGGCCAGGGCCATGCCGGTTTCGCCCAGCTGCGCGTGCAGGCGCATCAGTGCGCGGTGGTGCAGTTCGTTCAACGGGTCCTGGGCGATCAGGCGCCGCGCCACCAGCAGCGCTTCGCGCCGCGCGCCGCGTGCGGCGGCGACATCGCGCAGCACGGACAGCGCGTCGGCCAGGCGCCGGCCGATCCACTCGCGCGTGCACGACAGCCATTCCGCATAGGACATGCAGCTGTCCAGCGCCATGCCTTCCAGCAGCTCTCCGGCATCGTGCAGCCAGGACTGCGCCTCCCCCGGCCCCACGCCATCCATGCCGCATTCGAGCAGATCGACATCGAACAGGCCCTGCGCCCGGATCGGGCACAGCCGCACCGATTCGCGGTCGATCTGCAGCACACCTTCGCCCGCCACCGCGGTCATCGCCCTGTTCAGGTCGGACAGCACCTGGCGCAGGTTGGTCAGCGCCGCGGTCTCGCCCAGCTCGGGCCAGAGCAGGGCGGCCAGCTGGATGCGCTGGTGGCGATGCCGTTCAAGCGCCAGGTAGGTCAGCAGCGCCCAGCCCTTGCGGTACTGGAGTGCGACCTCGCGCGTACCGCACCCCATGCGGCGCGCGCCGAGCAGGCGGATCAGGGGCATCGCCGCGCCTGCGTGGGCGGCGACAGCCTGATCCTGCGCTAGGCAGGAGGCTTCGGTGGAAAGAAACGAACGTGGCTGCGGCATGGTGGAGGTCCCCCTATTGGACGGGCCGGGGGAAGCGCATCATCCGTTCCCCATAGGGGTTACCGCGGAAAGCGGCGGAAACTCATCACGCCGCTTTCACGAATCCTGAACGACTCAGGATCGGCGTCGGAGGCCCGGCGCCCGCTCAGCCGTCCAGCAGCGCCTTGTCGCGCACCGCGCCCTTGTCGGCGCTGGTCGCCAGCAGGGCGTAGGCCTTCAGGGCGGTGCTGACCTTGCGAGGACGCGGCAGCACCGGCTTCCAGCCCGCCGCATCCTGAGCGGCGCGGCGCGCCGCCAGTTCCGCGTCGTCGACCAGCAGGTCGATCGAGCGGTTCGGGATGTCGATCAGGATCCTGTCGCCATCGCGGACCAGACCGATCGCGCCGCCGCCCGCGGCTTCCGGCGAGGCATGGCCGATCGACAGGCCGGAGGTGCCACCGGAAAAGCGGCCGTCGGTGAGCAGCGCGCACTGCTTGCCCAGGCCCTTGGACTTCAGGTACGAGGTCGGGTACAGCATCTCCTGCATGCCCGGGCCGCCCTTCGGCCCTTCGTAGCGGATCACCACGATGTCGCCGGCGACCACTTCATTGGCGAGGATGCCCTTCACCGCCGCATCCTGGCTCTCGAACACCTTGGCGTTGCCCTCGAACACGTGGATCGACTGGTCCACGCCGGCGGTCTTGACCACGCAGCCATCCAGCGCGAGGTTGCCGTACAGCACGGCCAGGCCACCTTCCTGCGAGTAGGCATGCTCGACATCGCGGATGCAGCCACCGCTGCGGTCGATGTCCAGGCTCGGCCAGCGCGTCGCCTGGCTGAAAGCCACCTGGGTCGGCACGCCACCGGGGCCGGCCCTGAAGAACGTGTGCACCGCGTCGTCGTTGGTCTGGGTGACGTCCCACGTCGCGATGCCCTCGCCGAGCGTCCTGCCGTGGACGGTCGGCACGTCGGTGTGCAGCAGGCCGCCACGCGCCAGCTCGCCCAGGATCGAGAAGATGCCGCCGGCGCGGTGCACGTCTTCCATGTGGTACTTCTGGATGTTCGGCGCGACCTTGCACAGCTGCGGCACCTTGCGCGACAGGCGATCGATGTCGCGCAGGTCGAACGGCACATCGCCTTCCTGCGCGGCGGCCAGCAGATGCAGGATGGTATTGGTCGAACCGCCCATCGCGATGTCCAGCGTCATCGCGTTCTCGAACGCCTCGAACGTGGCGATGCCACGCGGCAACGCGGTCGGATCCTCGGCGCCGTACCAGCGATGGCACAGTTCCACCACCAGGCGGCCGGCGCGCAGGAACAGCTGCTCGCGGTCGGCGTGCGTGGCCAGGGTCGATCCATTGCCCGGCAGGGCCAGGCCCAGCGCCTCGGTCAGGCAGTTCATCGAGTTGGCGGTGAACATGCCGCTGCACGAACCGCAGGTCGGGCAGGCGCTGCGCTCGTAGGCGGCGACCTTTTCGTCCGAAGCGCTGTCGTCGGCCGCCACCACCATCGCATCGACCAGGTCCAGGCCGTGCTCGGAGAGCCTGGTCTTGCCCGCTTCCATCGGCCCGCCGGACACGAACACCACCGGGATGTTCAGCCGCATGGCGGCCATCAACATGCCGGGGGTGATCTTGTCGCAGTTGGAGATGCACACCAGCGCGTCGGCGCAGTGCGCGTTGACCATGTATTCGACCGCGTCGGCGATCAGCTCGCGGCTCGGCAGCGAATACAGCATCCCGTCATGGCCCATCGCGATGCCGTCGTCCACGGCGATCGTGTTGAACTCCTTGGCCACGCCGCCGACGCGCTCGATCTCGCGCGCGACCAGCTGGCCCATGTCCTTCAGGTGCACGTGGCCGGGAACGAACTGGGTGAACGAATTGGCGACGGCCACGATCGGCTTGTGGAAGTCGTCGTCCTTCATGCCGGTGGCGCGCCACAGCGCGCGGGCGCCGGCCATGTTGCGGCCGTGGGTGGAGGTCTTGGAACGATACTCGGGCATCGGGAATCGACTGGTGCGCTGGCGTCTGGACGCTGGCTTGGGCGGGGAAGGCGAAAGCGCGTGATTGTGCTGCGTTTTCACCGTTTCAGGTGCAATCATCCTGTTCGCGCAGCGCGCGCTTGACAAGGGGCAAATGGCCATGGTTCTCTACGGCCCATGTTGCATCGCCACACGCCCCTGACGAACCTCCCGACCGCCGGCATCGCCGCGGCGCCGGTCCTCGTCCTCGTCCTTATTACCTCGCCAACAGGTGCGGGACGAACCAGCGTGTAAGCAACAAACCACGCAGATTCGAAAAACCCCGCACCGAAAGGTGCGGGGTTTTTTTTGACCGGTTTTCAGCGTTACCCCCTCCCATCCGCCCCATCGCACAGGACCACACCATGACCAGCAGCACCTCCACCCAGGCCGACGCCTCCATCAAGAGCATCGCCGTCGTCGGCTACGGCAGCCAGGGCCGCGCCCATGCACTCAACCTGCGCGACTCGGGCTTCGACGTGATCGTCGGCCTGCGTCCGGGCGGCCCGACCGAAGCCAAGGCCCAGGCCGACGGCTTCGTGGTCAAGGCGCCGGCCGAGGCGGTCAAGGACGCCGACCTGGTCGCGGTGCTGACCCCGGACATGGTCCAGAAGAAGCTGTACGAGGACGTGCTGGCCCCGAACATGAAGCAGGGCGCCTGCCTGCTGTTCGCGCATGGCCTGAACGTGCACTTCGACATGATCAAGCCACGCGAGGATCTGGACGTGGTCCTGGTCGCCCCGAAGGGCCCGGGCGCGCTGGTCCGCCGCGAGTACGAAATCGGCCGTGGCGTGCCCTGCATCTACGCGGTGTACCAGGACAGGAGCGGCACCGCCGAGGCGCTGGCGCTGGCCTACGCCGGCGGCCTGGGCGGCGCGCGCGCCAACATCATCAAGACCACCTTCAAGGAAGAGACCGAAACCGACCTGTTCGGCGAGCAGGCCGTGCTGTGCGGCGGCGCCTCGTCGCTGGTCCAGGCCGGCTTCGAGACCCTGGTGGAGGCGGGCTACCAGCCGGAAATCGCCTACTACGAGGTCCTGCACGAACTGAAGCTGATCGTCGACCTGTTCTACGAAGGCGGCATCACCCGCATGCTCGAGTTCATCTCCGAGACCGCGCAGTACGGCGATTTCGTCAGCGGCCCGCGCGTGATCGACGCTTCGGTCAAGGCGCGCATGAAGGACGTGCTGACCGACATCCAGAACGGCACCTTCACCCGCAACTGGCAGGCCGAGTACGACGCCGGCCTGCCGAACTACAGGAAGTTCCAGCAGGCCGACAAGGACCACCCGATCGAGAAGGTCGGCAAGGAACTGCGCGCCAAGATGGTGTGGCTGTCGGCGAACGCCAGCGCCGATACCGACAAGACAGCCGCCGCATGAACGCCGACTCCTCCACCGCGGTGACGGCCGGGGCGCGCAACGGCGCGGCCTGGGTCGCGCACGCACTGGAAGCCGAGGGCGTGGATACGCTGTTCGGCTATCCGGGCGGCGCGATCATGCCGTTCTACGACGCGCTGGTGGATTCGGGGCTGCGCCACATCCTGGTCCGTCACGAGCAGGGTGCGGCGCTGGCCGCGAACGGCTATGCGCGGGCCAGCGGCAAGGTCGGCGTGTGCGTGGCCACCTCCGGCCCCGGCGCATCCAACCTGGTCACCGGCATCGCCGACGCGATGCTGGATTCGGTCCCGATGGTCTGCATCACCGGCCAGGTCGCCACGCCGCTGCTGGGCACCGATGCCTTCCAGGAACTGGACGTGTTCGGCATGACCATGCCGATCGTCAAGCACAGCTTCCTGGTGCGCAGCGTCGACGACCTGCCGCAGGTGATGGCCGAGGCCTTCCGCATCGCGCGCGAAGGCCGGCCCGGGCCGGTGCTGGTCGATCTGCCGAAGGATGTGCAGGTCGGTCCCGCCAGCCATCTGCCGGTACACGTGCCGGCCGTGGTCGCGCCCGAGCCGTCACCGCCGCAGGCCGCGCTGGCCGAGGCGGTGGTGGCGATCGCCGCCGCCGAGAAGCCGGTCGTCTACGGCGGCGGCGGCATCGCGCTGGCCGAGGCGGTGGAGGAGTTCAGGCAGTTCGTCGAAGCCACCCGCATCCCGACCGTGCTGACCCTGCGCGGCCTCGGTGCGCTGCCGGCCAATCATCCGCAGTACCTGGGCATGCTGGGCATGCACGGCACCCGCGCGGCGAACATCGCCGTGCAGGAGTCGGATCTGCTGCTGGTGGTCGGCGCGCGCTTCGACGACCGCGCCACCGGCAAGCTGGCCGAGTTCGCCCCGTTCGCGCGCGTGATCCACCTGGATGCCGACGCCTACGAGATCTCCAAGCTGCGCACCGCCGACATCGCCCTGCCGGGCGACGTCGCCACCGGACTGCGGGCCCTGGCCGCGGCCGGGCCGTCCGCCAGCGCCTCGGCGGTGCAGGACGACTGGCGCCGCCGCTGTACCAGCCTGCGCGAGAAGCATGCCGCGCGCTACGACGCACCGGGCACCGACATCTACGCCCCGGCGCTGTTGAAGCGGGTCAGCGAACTGGCGCCCGATGCCGTGGTCGCCTGCGATGTCGGCCAGCACCAGATGTGGGTCGCACAGCACTGCCGCTTCAGCCATCCGCGCAATCACCTGACCTCCGGCGCGCTGGGCACGATGGGCTTCGGCCTGCCGGCGGCGATGGGCGCCCAGGTCGCGTGCCCGGACCGCACCGTGGTGCTGGTCAATGGCGATGGCGGCTTCATGATGAACGTGCAGGAGCTGGTGACCATCGCCCGCTGCAAGCTGCCGGTGAAGATGGTGCTGCTGGACAACAGTTCGCTGGGCATGGTCCGCCAGTGGCAGGAACTGTTCTTCGAAAAGCGCTACAGCGAGATCGACCTGTCGGACAACCCGGATTTCGCCGCCCTGGCGCAGGTCTGCGGCATCCCCGCCCGGCACATCACCCAGCGCGCGGAGGTCGAGGATGCACTGGCCGCCCTGCTCGCCGCACCCGGCCCGGGCCTGCTGCACGTGACGATCGACGCACGCGCCAACGTCTGGCCGCTGGTCCCGCCCAACACCGCCAACAGCACCATGCTGGAAAGCAATCCCAACGAGCAACGCGCGGAGGCCACGCATGCGATACCGGCTTGACCTGGTGCTGAAGCCGGTCGAAGGCGCGCTGGTGCGCGTGCTCGGCATGGTCGAGCGCCGCGGCTTCGCGGCACGTTCGCTGTCCGGCGCGATCGCCGGCGACGGTGGGCCGTGGCGCCTGCAGCTGGTGGTCGATGGCCTGCGCCCGGCCGAAACCCTGAAGCGCCAGCTGCAGAAGGTGTACGACGTCGAGGCGGTGGAGATCACCGCCATCGAAGCCGATCCCGTGGCCGGAGCGGCGGCATGACGCCGTCCCCGGTCCGCGGTGCCGTCCCCCGCCTTCGCCCGGCGCCCATCGCCGCGCGGGTGCGGAGGTGTCTTCTTCGAGATCGCTTCCAGGGACAGCGTCGTGCCTGATTCCGGCCAGTCCAGCGCCAGCAGCGGAGACCCCGATGTCGGCGACGTCGAGGTCAGCGTCGCCGACGTCCTGGCCGCGCAGGCGCGGCTGCGCCGCTATCTGCCGGTCACCCCGCTCCACCATGCCGAACGTTTCGGCGTCTGGCTGAAGCTGGAGAACCTGCAGCGCACCGGCTCGTACAAGGTGCGCGGCGCGCTCAACGCGCTGCTCGCCGCGCAGGAGCGCGGCGACCGCCGCCCGGTGATCTGCGCATCGGCCGGCAACCACGCCCAGGGCGTGGCCTGGGCCGCCTACCGGCTCGGCATGCCGGCGATCACGGTGATGCCGCATGGCGCACCGGCGACCAAGATCGCCGGCGTCGCACACTGGGGTGCGACGGTGCGCCAGCACGGCGACAGCTACGACGAGGCCTATGCGTTCGCGCGTGCGCTGGCCGAACAGAACGACTACCGCTTCCTGTCGGCCTTCGACGATCCGGACGTGATCGCCGGCCAGGGCACGATCGGGATCGAGATCGCCCCGCACGCACCGGACGTGGTCATCGTGCCGATCGGCGGCGGCGGCCTGGCCTCGGGCGTGGCCCTGGCGCTGAAGTCGCAGGGCGTGCGCGTGGTCGGCGCCCAGGTCGAGGGGGTCGATTCGATGGCCCGCGCGATCAAGGGCGACAACAGCCCGCTGGATCCGGCCAGGACCCTGGCCGACGGCGTCCGCGTGAAGATTCCAGGTTTCATCACCCGGCGCCTGTGCGCACGCCTGCTCGACGACGTGGTCATCGTCCGTGAAGCCGAGCTGCGCGAGACGCTGGTCCGACTGGCCCTGGAAGAGAACCTGATCGCGGAGGGCGCCGGCGCCCTGGCCCTTGCCGCAGGCCGCCGCGTGGCCGGAAAACGCAAGTGCGCGGTCGTCTCGGGCGGCAACATCGACGCCGCTGCCCTGGCCACCCTGCTGTCCGAGGTCCGCCCCCGGCCACCGCGCAAACCGCGCCGCCGGACCAGCGAACTGCAGCCGCAGGAGCCCGGGGCCAAGGCAAAGCCCCCGCAAGCGGCTACCATCGCTCCATCCCCCCATTCCACCGTCATTCCCGCGGCGCCCGAAGCGGCCCCGCAGACCGTCAGCGAAGAGGAACTCACCTGGTGAACGCGCCCATTTCCACCGCCACCCCCGAAGGGGGAGCCCCGGCCCGCGTCCGCGTATTCGACACCACGCTGCGCGATGGCGAGCAGTCCCCCGGCTGCAGCATGACCCCGCCGCAGAAGCTGGTGATGGCCCGTGCCCTGGCCGACCTGGGCGCCGACATCATCGAGACCGGCTTCCCGGCCAGTTCGCAGTCCGACCGCGAGGCCATGGCCCTGATCGGCCGCGAGGTGCGCGAACCGACCCTGGCCGTGCTGTCGCGCTGCCTGCAGTCGGACATCGACATCTCGCTGCGCGCGCTCGAGGCCGCGGCCAGGCCGCGCCTGCACGTGTTCCTGTCGACCAGCCCGCTGCACCGCGAGCACAAGCTGCGCCTGACCCGCCAGCAGGTGCTGGACCGCGTGGTCGAGAGCGTGGCCTACGCCAAGCGCCACATCGACGACATCGAGTTCTCGACCGAGGACGGCACCCGGACCGAAGAGGACTTCCTGCACGAAGTCGTCGCCGCGGCCATCGCCGCCGGCGCGACCACGATCAACGTGCCCGACACCGTCGGCTTCACCACGCCTGACGAGATCCGCGGCCTGTTCCAGCGCCTGATCGCGAACGTGCCGGGCGCTGGCAACGTGATCTTCAGCGCGCACTGCCACAACGACCTGGGCCTGGCCGTGGCCAACACCCTGGCGGCGATCGAAGGCGGCGCGCGTCAGGTCGAGTGCACCATCAACGGCATCGGCGAACGCGCGGGCAACTGCGCGCTCGAGGAGATCGTCATGGCACTGAAGGTGCGCGGCGCGTTCTTCAACGCCGACACCGGCATCGACACGCGGCGCCTGGTGCCGACCTCGCAGCTGCTGCAGCGCCTGGTCGGCATGCCGGTCCAGCGCAACAAGGCCGTTGTCGGCGCCAATGCGTTCGCGCACGAGTCGGGCATCCACCAGCACGGCATGCTGCGCCATCGTGGCACCTACGAAATCATGCGTCCGCAGGACGTGGGCTGGCCGGACACGCAGATGGTGCTGGGTCGCCACAGCGGCCGCGCCGCGGTCGAGGCGCGCCTGCGCGCGCTCGGCTATTACCTCGAGGATGGCGACCTGGACCTGGTCTTCGCCGACTTCAAGCAGCTGTGCGAACAGCAGCGCGTGGTCACCGACGCCGACCTGCAGACCCTGATGCAGGACGGCCAGGATGGTCAGGGCTACCGGCTGGCCTCGATGACGGTCAGCGACCGCGGGCAGAAGGCCGCCGCGACGGTCGAGCTGTCCGATCCCGATGGCCGCCGCGTGTCGGAAACCGCCGAGGGCGATGGCCCGGTCGATGCGCTGTTCGCAGCCCTGGCCTCGGCCACCGGCGTGCAGCTCAGCCTGGAAAGCTATCAGGTGCACAGCGTCGGCATCGGCGCCGATGCGCGCGGCGAAGCCAGCCTCAGCGTCCGCCAGGGCGAGGATGAGTACGAAGGCACCGGCACCAGTCGCGACATCATCGAGGCCAGCGCCCTGGCCTGGCTGGACGTGGCCAACCGGCTGCTGCGCCAGCGCCGCGGCGTCACGGCGGAAGCCGCGACCGCCTGATCCAGCCCGCGCCCACGGTCGTCAGGCCGTGGGCGCTTCCATCGTTTCGTCCTGCTGCGCTGCGATCCGCGCAGCTCCGGCTCCATCCACGCCGTTGTCATGCGGACCCGGTTACATAAGGGTCCGCCTCAAGGACCGCTGTCGATGCCGCTTCCCGAAAGTACCCAGGCCGCCACCCTCAGCTTCGACGCCGCCGTGCACCGCGCCCTGTCGCGGCGGTTGGCCGACACGCCGTATCCACACAGTATCGCCGCAGTCACGGCAGGGCCGGCAAGCCCCATCGGAACGCCCGAATCCGGCGCCGACGCCTCCACTGAAGACGCCAGCCGCTCGGTTTGAGCAGACCTGCGCAGGAACGCCGCGTGGCCGATCACTGGCCTGCCCAGGCCCACTCATTCAATCGGTCAAAGCGCGCATAGCCGCTCCTCGCACAGCCTTCCCAATCCGCCCACAGGGTCCCGCCTGAACCGTAGTCCGTGCTGCAGTGCGGGGATCAGCGGGATGGACGACAGCAACCAGACGCAGCTCAGGCATGAGTCGCTGGCGACCGCATCGGCGGCTCGCTGGAGAACAGCTGCTCGCATTCGGCCGAGTGCACCGAACGTATCGGGCGTGCCGAAGGCCGTCCACCTGGCCCACAAAGCAAGGGCGGCCCGTGCGACATGCGGCGCCAGCAACACCGGCGGCATGGCCGCGTCGAAGGTGGAAACGGGCGGAACGCACCGCGCCTGTCACACAGGCACACCGACGCGGACGAACGCCCTCACCGATCATCATGGAATCCACACCCGCTGCGCTCGCAACGGCCGACGCGCGGGCGGCAGCGCCGACGATTTGAGGAGCCGAGCATCGCCAGCGCACAAGGTCTCCTGATGCGCTGGGGAGAGCGTGTACCGAACTGCACGCACGCATCAGACGAGTGCCTGTCCGTTCGCCCAAACCGGGGTAACCGGATGCGGCGGGAGTGCGTCGATCAAGCCGCTGGGTAAGCGGGATTGTGCGGCATCGCACCTTCAAGCCTGAAGCGGGTGTTGAAGGCGACGGTGATGCGCATGCCCTCGACCATCGGCTCGAACGGCGTCACCTCATGCAGCAACCAGGATGGGAACAGCACCAGCTGCCCGGGAGCAAGCCGCATGGAGATGCTCCCGCTGGTGAATGGCTTGCGCAGGTTGTGCGACGCCATGTCGACGTACATCGTATTGGTGACATAGGGGCTGATGAAGCTCAGTCTGCCGCTGTCGCTTTCCGGATCGTCTCCTTCCTGGCACACGCAGTACACGCCCGACCATGAATGCATAGGGTGGTTATGCACACCGAAGTAGCCGCCATTCCGGGTGATGTGGAACCACGATTCATGCGCGATATGCAGCCGCTGCAGCATCGCGGCGTCGTAACCGTTCAGGTCGCCGATCGCCTGGTAAAGATTGGCCAGGCAGAAATCGCGCATGCGCGCCACGGCCGGATGGTTCCAGTCGAAGAGGTTGAAGGAGCTCTCGAACAGCGCCGCGTTCCGGCGCGTGAAAGGGTTGGGATTCGCGTAACGGTCTCCATGCGTCTCGCAGTCCAGGAACAGGTGACGCAGTTCCGCATTGAGTGCATCCGGCGCTTCCAGCTGCGCGGTCACGACGGGGACGGCGAATGCGGTGGCGATGGTCACTGGCTACTCCGGAGAAACGTCGTTGAAATGCATCACTCGCCCCGTCCCAGGACAAGAAAGCCGCAGGACCCGGACGATCATGCAAGTCTAGCCTCGCGCACACACTCGGACATTGATCGCGAGCAACCGGGTCACGCCGCATCAGCGCATCGGTCGGTCTCGAAAGAAAGAAGGGGCCTCTTTCGAGGCCCCTCCCGTCATGCAGCATAACGCCAGCGTTGATCAGAAGCGCTGGGTGTAACGGAAGTACGGCACGCGGCCCCACGGATCGTACAGGTACGGATCGAAATCCTGGGTGTACGGATCGATCACCGGGTCCTTGTCGGCGATGTTGTTCACGCCAAGGCTGACAGTGGCATTCCACGGTGCGTTGTAGCTGACCTGCACGTTGTGGGTGATCCACGACGAGAGGTTCTTGTTCGCATTGCCCAGCCTTGCCATGGTCGCATTCTGCGTGGCGGTGCGGTTCGGAGTACGGGCCAGCGCACGATACTCGCGGAACGAAGCGGACTGGGTGGACGCGATGTAGCTCATGTTCCAGCTCACGCTCCAGTCACCCACGCCCCACACCGTGCTCAGGCTGCCGCGCAGACGCGGATAGCCAGGACGACCAGCGACGCTCTGATCACCATTCGACGCATAGTTGGCGACGTAGCTGGCGCTCAGGTGGTTACGCAGGTTGCCCCACGCGCCCAGATCGAAGTTGGTACGGGCGTTGAAGTCGTAGCCTTCGGTTTCCAGCCAGCCGACGTTGGCCGAACCGGTCTGCGCGCGGACGATACCGCCGGTGACCGGATCGAACTCGGCGCCAAGACCCAGCGACGCGTTGGGCAGCGTGGTGCCGGTCGGGAAGGTGTTCAGGCCGGTCGGGCAGATCGAGATGCTGCCACGCAGACAGCCGACGACCGTCGCCAGACCAACCGAGGTGATCGAATTGTCGATCTCGGTGTTGTAGTAGTCCAGGCTCAGGTTCAGCCAATCGGTCGCGTCCCACACCGCACCCACGGTGTACTGCTTGGACTGCTCCGACACCAGGCCAGCGTTGGAAATGCTGTAGGTATTGACCTGAGTGTTACAGGTCGGGTTACCGGTCAACAGCGTGCAGGTCGCGGGATCGGTGGTCGCTGCAGCGCTGAACGCCGGCTGGGCGGTCAGGATGTCGAGCGGCGGTGCGCGGAAACCTTCGCCGTAAGAACCGCGCAGGGTCAGGCTGTCCAGCGGCTGATAGCGGATCGAGATCTTCGGCGCGAAATCGTTGCCGTAGTCGCTGTACTTCTCGTAACGGCCCGCGATGTCGATCTCGACCTGATCGTGCACCGGCAGCAGCACTTCGGCGTACGCGGAAGTCACATCACGACCACCGGAAGCGGAGTTGCCCGACGAACCCACGATCTGGCCAGCCTCGGAAAGCGGGTCATAGATGTTCTGGAAGGTGTCCTTGCGGTGCTCGGCACCGACCACCATCGCAGACGTACCACCCGGCAGCGAGAACAGGTCGAACGACGCGCTTGCGTAGACTTCCTTGGTCGTCGAACGCATGTCACGGGAGATCGTCGAGATCATGCCCTTCTTGACCGTCTCGGAGGTCGCAGTCGGGTCATAGATGTTGTAGTTGCCATTGGTAATCTGGGTCTGCGCCAGACCACCGACGACATAGTTGGTGCCCAGGTTCAGAGCGCGCGACTCGACGTAACGGGCACCGAAGTCCAGGTCCACGTTGCCGATGCGGCCTTCAGCGCCGGCGAGGAAGCTGCTGGTGGTGTTCTCCAGCTGGTTGTCGCGGGCACCCAGCGAAGCGAAGCGGTGGAACAGGTAGATGTTCCGGTTCGCGTACTGCGCGTAGTCGGCGTAGTACGGGTTGTAGCCGCCGGCGGCGGTCGAGGTGCCCGGATGGTTCGGGGTTCCCGGAGCCAGCACGATGGCGCCACCCGGCCACGGGCTCGACGGCACCGGCGCGAAGCGGCCGAAGCTCTCGACCTTGGTCACGCTGGCTGCGAAGTAGACAAGCCAGTCGTCGTTGACCTGATAATCGCCACGGCCGAACACCGAGGTGTTCTCGACGCTGGTCAGGTTGCCCGAGATCTGCTTGTGGTCGTACTGACAGACGCTGCTGGCGCCGCTGCCGCTGTTGTAGAACAGATTGGTGCCGTCGCTGCAGTCGCCCGGCACCATGGTGCCGAACACCGGGTGGGTCAAACGAGCGGACGTTGCGGTCGAAGCAGACGTCGCGAAGTTGTTCGAGTAGACCGAAGAACCCGGGATCGTCATCCAGTAATCGCGGTCGCGAGTGAAGATCTCGTCGCGCTTGCTGTACGAGGCACCGGCCAGCACGCGGCCGCGTTCGCCCGACGCACCGATGACGATGCTCATTTCCTCGGTGTCGCCGCCCGGATTGCTCGGGCTGCCCATGCCGTAGGTGGCCTCGACGCCTTCGAAGTCCTTGCGGGTGATGATGTTGACCACGCCGCCGATGGCGTCGGAACCATAGACCGCGGAGGCGCCGTCGCTCAGGATCTCGATGCGCTCAACCGCTGCCAGCGGGATCGAGTTCAGATCCTGGCCGGCGGAGGCCCACATCGGTGCGGTCGGTGCACGACGGCCATCGATCAGGATCAGGGTACGGCCCGAACCCATGCCGCGCAGGCTGATGCCGGTGAAGCCGGCGGCCGAGCTGCCCGAGGTGCTCTGGTAGGAGCCGAACGAGTTGAAGCTGGTGTCACGCAGGTAGTCGGCGACGGACACTTCACCACTGGCCTGCAGCTGGGCGCGGTCGATCACCGTGACCGGCAGTGCGCCTTCGATGTCAGCGCGCTTGATGCGCGAACCGGTGACCTCGATACGGTCGAGCGAGGTGGCGGCCTGTTCCTGTGCGAAAGCGACACCGGTGCCGACGACACTGGTTACGCCGGCAACGAGCGCGAACGAGATCGCGTCACGCAGCTTGGTGGTCTTCAAAATCATCTCTACTCTCTCCGAAGTGAGTCTTGGACAAATCTCTGAGTTCACCTGCCGGCGGCGTCAAATGAAACGCCAAATGCGGCAAGGTTGAACCGATACTAACCGCCCTCGGAAGGAAATTAAAGTCGCGTTAATTTTTTGGGACGATGGCGTGAAGCATGCAATCAACCGCCACAGATCAAGGATTCAAGTGCATGTTTTTTCACAACTTCCTCGCCTGACGCAGATGCACACCGGCAGGTGAACAGTAGAGATAGCGACCTCGTTAGTTACGAAAGTTACTGAATTTAACGAGCTTCGAGTGACCTGTCCTGGCTCGTGAGCGCGTCCAACCTGGCCGCCACGGCATTGCCCATCTCCGCCGTACCGACCCGGGCGAAGCCTTCCGACCAGATGTCGGCGGTGCGCAGGCCGGCATCCAGCACCTGGCCGACCGCCTGTTCGATCGCATCGGCGCTGGCCGGCGCACCCAGGCTGTAGCGCAGCAGCATCGCCACCGACAGGATCGTCGCCAGCGGGTTGGCCACGCCCTGGCCGGCGATGTCCGGCGCCGAGCCGTGGCAGGGCTCGTACATGCCCTTGTTGTCCGCATCCAGCGAGGCCGACGGCAGCATGCCGATCGAGCCGGTCAGCATCGAGGCCTGGTCGGACAGGATGTCGCCGAACATGTTGTCGGTGACGATCACGTCGAACTGCTTGGGCGCACGTACCAGCTGCATCGCCGCGTTGTCGACATACATGTGCGACAGCGCCACGTCCGGGTAGTCCTTCGCCACCTCTTCGACCACCGCGCGCCACAGCTGGCTCGAGGCCAGCACGTTGGCCTTGTCGACCGAGCACAGCTTCTTTCCGCGCACGCGCGCCATGTCGAAACCGACCCTGGCGATGCGGCGGATCTCGCTCTCGGTGTAGGGCAGCGTGTCGTAGGCCTTGCGCTGGCCGTCCGGCAGCACTTCGGTTCCGCGCGGCGCGCCGAAGTAGATGCCGCCGGTCAGCTCGCGCACGATCAGGATGTCCAGGCCGGACACCACCTCGGGCTTGAGCGTCGAGGCGTCAGCCAGCTGCGGGTACAGCAGCGCCGGGCGCAGGTTGGCGAACAGGCCCAGCTGCGAGCGGATCTTCAGCAGGCCGCGCTCGGGGCGCAGCGCCGGATCGATCGTGTCCCACTTCGGGCCGCCGACCGCGCCAAGCAGCACCGCATCGGCAGCGCGCGCGCGCGCCAGGGTTTCGTCGGCCAGCGGCGTGCCGTAGCGGTCGTAGGCGGCGCCACCGAGGTCGTCGAACGCCAGACTCAGGTCCAGGCCATCGCGGGCCTTGACCCGCTCCAGCACCTTGACCGCTTCGGCGACGATTTCAGGACCGATGCCGTCGCCGGGCAGGACCAGGATCTTCTTGCTCATTGTCTACGTGTTCCTTGTCAGCGGATCGCGCCGAACAGCCAGGGGCTGGCGGCCTTGTGGCGGGTTTCGAACGCGGCGATGGCATCGCGCTCCTGCAGGGTCAGGCCGATGTCGTCCAGGCCGTGCAGCAGGCAGTGCTTGCGGAACGCATCGATCTCGAAGCGGTATTCCACGCCATCGGGGCGGGTGACGGTCTGCGCGGCCAGGTCGACGGTCAGCGCATAGCCTTCTTCCGCTTCGGTCCCTGCGAACAGCGCATCGACCTCGGCATCGGCCAGCACGATCGGCAGCAGGCCGTTCTTGAAGCTGTTGTTGAAGAAGATGTCGGCGAAGCTCGGCGCGATGACCGCGCGGAAACCGTACTCGTCCAGCGCCCACGGCGCGTGCTCGCGCGAGGAACCGCAGCCGAAGTTCTCGCGCGCCAACAGCACGCTGGCGCCCTGGTACCGCGGGAAACTGAGCACGAAATCGTGGTTGAGCGGACGCCTGCTGCTGTCCTGGCCGGGCTGGCCGACATCGAGATAGCGCCATTCGTCGAACAGGTTCGGGCCGAAGCCGGTGCGCTTGATCGACTTCAGGAACTGCTTGGGAATGATCTGGTCGGTATCGACGTTGGCGCGGTCCAGCGGGGCGACCAGGCCGGTGTGGGTGGTGAAGGCTTTCATGGTCTGCTCCTCAGGACTGCATCAACGTGCGCACATCGACGAAGTGACCGGCCACCGCGGCGGCGGCGGCCATCGCCGGGCTGACCAGGTGGGTGCGGCCACCGGCGCCCTGGCGGCCTTCGAAGTTGCGGTTGGACGTCGACGCGCAGTGCTCGCCGTTGCCGAGCTTGTCCGGATTCATCGCCAGGCACATCGAACAGCCCGGTTCGCGCCACTCGAAACCCGCCTCCATGAACACCTTGTCCAGGCCCTCGGCTTCGGCCTGCGCCTTGACCAGGCCCGAGCCCGGCACGACCAGCGCCTGCTTCACGCTGGCCGCGACCTTGCGGCCCTTCGCCACTTCGGCGGCGGCACGCAGGTCCTCGATCCGCGAATTGGTGCACGAGCCGATGAACACGCGATCGAGCCTGATCGTGGTGATCGGCTGGTTGGCCTGCAGGCCCATGTACTTCAGCGCGCGGCTGATCGAATCCTTCTTCACCGGATCGGATTCGCGGTCCGGGTCCGGCACGCTCTGGTCCACCGCCAGCACCATCTCCGGCGAGGTGCCCCAGCTGACCTGGGGCTTGATGTCCTCGGCGCGCAGTTCGACCACCGTGTCGAAATGCGCATCCGGGTCGGACACCAGGCCCTGCCACTGCGCGACGGCCGCGTCCCAGTCCGCGCCCTTCGGCGAGAACGGGCGGCCGCGCACGTACTCGATGGTCTTCTCGTCCACCGCGACCATGCCGACGCGGGCGCCGGCCTCGATCGCCATGTTGCAGATCGTCATCCGGCCTTCGACCGACAGGTCGCGGATCGCGCTGCCGGCGAATTCCAGCGCATGCCCGTTGCCGCCGGCGGTGCCGATGCGGCCGATGATCGCCAGCACGATGTCCTTGGCGGTGACGCCGAACGGCAGCGTGCCGTCGACGCGCACCTGCATGTTCTTCATCTTCTTCGCGATCAGGCACTGGGTGGCCAGCACGTGCTCGACCTCGGAGGTGCCGATGCCGTGCGCCAGCGCGCCGAACGCGCCATGCGTGGAGGTGTGCGAATCGCCGCAGACCACGGTCATGCCGGGCAGCGTGGCGCCCTGCTCCGGACCGACCACGTGGACGATGCCCTGGCGCGCATCGTTCATCTTGAACTCGAGGATGCCGAAGTCGTCGCAGTTCTCGTCCAGGGTCTGCACCTGCAGCCGCGAGACCTCGTCGACGATCGCCTCCAGCCCGCCCTGGCGCTCGGCGCGGGTGGTCGGCACGTTGTGGTCGGGCGTGGCGATGTTGGCGTCGATCCGCCACGGCCTGCGCCCGGCCAGGCGCAGGCCTTCGAAGGCCTGCGGCGAGGTCACTTCATGGAGGATGTGGCGGTCGATGTAGATCAGCGATGAACCGTCGTCGCGACGGGTCACCTCGTGCCTCTCCCACAGCTTGTCGTACAGGGTCTTGCCGGCCATGCGCTGCCTCGGATCGTGTGTCTGGCGGTGCGGGATGGTCCCCGCTTGCTGGACCGCCATGCTGCCGCCTTGCTTTCGATAACTCAAATGCATATTTTTCATCCATTCGATTCCTGATTGGAATGCGATGGACTGGACCAGCCTGAGCGCCTTCGTCGCCGTCGCCGAACACGGCGGCTTCTCCGCGGCCGCCGACCATCTGCACCTCACCCAGCCGGCGGTCAGCAAGCGCATCGCGCTGCTGGAGCAGTCGCTGCAGCAGCGCCTGTTCGACCGGCTCGGCCGCCAGATCGTGCTGACCGAAGCCGGGCGCCTGCTGCTGCCGCGCGCGCAGCGGATGCTGGCCGAGGCCGATGCGGCCAGGCGGGCGCTGCAGGACCTTGGCCAGGACATCGGCGGGCGCCTGAGCCTGGCCACCAGCCATCACGTCGGCCTGCACCGGCTGCCGGCCCTGCTGCGGCGCTTCAGCGGCGCGCATCCGCGCGTGGCGCTGGACATCCGTTTCATGGATTCGGAGCAGGCCTACGCACAGGTGCTGCAGGGCGAGGTGGAACTGGCGGTGACCACGCTGGGGCCGACCGAACCGCCGCTGCAGGCGAACACCATCTGGAACGATCCGCTGCGCTTCGCGGTGGCGCCGGACCATCCCCTGGCGGTGCAGGCGAAGGCGACGCTGGCCGACATCGCCGCGCATCCGGCGGTGCTGCCGGATCCGGGCACGTTCACCCACCGCATCGTCGCGGCCACCCTGGCCAGGCGCGGCCTGGTACCGCAGCTGCGGATGACCACCAATTACATGGAGACGATCAAGATGATGGTCTCGGTCGGCCTGGCCTGGAGCGCGCTGCCGGAAACCATGATCGACGCGCAGGTCCGGGTGCTGGCGGTGCCCGGGGTCACGCTGGAGCGGAAGCTCGGCCTGGTCGTCCATGGCGGGCGCACGCTGTCGCGGGCGGCCACCGCATTCGTGGCCCTGCTGCAGGCGCATGCCGACAGCGCCAGCCACTCCACCGGAGATGCGCCGGTCGCGAAGTGAGGGCCAGGCCGGCCAGGGCGGCGGCCAGCGCGGCCGGCGGCGATCTCAGCCGGAGACGATCCGGTCGCGTCCCTGCTGTTTGGCGTCGTGCAGGCGCTGGTCGGCGACCGCCAGCAGGCCATGCGCGGTCTGGCCGGGCACCAGCCCGGCGACCCCGACGCTGACCGTGCAGCGCACGCTGCCGCCGTCTTCCAGCCGCAGCGGCCCGGCCGCGATCAGCGCGGCCAGCTGGGCGAGCACGGGCCCGGCCGCGTCCAGGGTCATGCCTTCCAGGCAGATCAGGAATTCCTCGCCGCCGTGGCGCGAGACGAAGATGCCGTGGTCGTGCGCGAACGCCTGCATCGCCGCGGCGATCCCGCGCAGCACGGCATCGCCCGCGGCATGGCCGTGGCGGTCGTTGACCCGCTTGAAATGGTCGATGTCGAGCAGGCCGACGCTGAGCGGCGTGGCATGGGCATCGGCGCGTGCGATCGCCTCCGCCAGGCGCTCGTCGCCGGCACGCCGGTTCGGCAGCCCGGTCAGCGCGTCGTGCGTGGCCTGCCAGGCCAGCTGCTGCAGCAGCGCCTCGCGCTCGCGGTCGGACCGCTCCAGCGCTTCGTTCTTCTGCCGCAGCGCCTGGGTGCCCTGCTCGACCAGCACCCGCAGGCGCCGGCGCTGCGCGCGCTGGCGGACGGTCATCGCCATGTGCACCAGCACCGACAGCGCCGCCAGCAGCGCCACGCACAGCAGCAGGAACCAGAAGCGGTACCAGAACGGCGGCGCGACCTCGACGTCGAACGCGGTCGCAGCCACCGGGCCGCTCCAGTCCGCGGGCGCGTTGGTCGCCTGCAGTTCGAAACGGAAGCGGCCTGGCGGCAGGTTGGTGTAGACGGCCTCGGTCGCGGACCCGGCATCGATCCAGCCGCGGTCGAACCCGGCCAGCCGGTAGCGGTAGCGCAGCTTGCCCGGGGCGCGCAGGCTGATGCCGGCGTACTGCACGGTGAGCCGGCGCGCGTCCGGGTCCAGCACCGGCACGGTCCCGGCCGCGACGGCACGCCCGTCGATGTCGATCCGCTCGACCACCAGCGGCAGCGCGCGCACGTGCTGGTCGTCGGCGACGGCCGGATCGATCACCACCACGCCGCGTGCGGTCGGGAACCACAGCCGCCCGTCGCGCATGCGCCACCCCGCCGGCGCGCTGCTGCCGTTGGCCTGGCTGCTCGGCATGCCGTCGTTGTGGTCGAACACCTCCACCGCCAGCTGCGTGCGTGCGCCGCGATCGAGTTCATCGAACGAGGCGCGCGGCACCCGGAACACGCCATGGTTGCTCGACAGCCACAGGTTGCCGGCGCCGTCGTCGAGGATGCGCAGCACGGTATCGCGCGGCAGCCCGCTGCGATGGTCGTACTGGAAGAAACGCCCGGCGCGCAGGCGCAGCACGCCACGGTCGCTGGCCACCCACAGGGTGCCGTCGGGGTCCTCGAGGAAATCGAAGCTGCCCACCCCGGGAAAGCCGTCCTCCGGCTTCCAGCTGCGCAGCGCGCCATCGGGCGCAAGCGCGGCGATGCCGCCGGAGGTGCCGATCCAGAGCGTGCCGTCGCGGCCCTGGTACAGGGTGCGGACGAAGCGCGTCGGCAAGCCCTCCGCTTCCCCGTACAGACGTTCCGCGCGGCCGTCGCGCCAGCGCACCAGCCCGTTTCCGGTGCCGATCCAGATGGCGCCGTCGGACGCCTGCAGGATCGCGCGGACGTGTTCGGACGGCAGCCCGGCGCTGCGGTCGATGCGCTGCAGCGGCGTGGCCGCGGCGTGGCCGGTCGCGGGCAGTCCCAGCACGCCCTGATCGTAGGTCCCGACCAGGATGGCGCCATCCGCGGTCTCGGCCAGCGCCATCACCGACGGCTCGGGCCATCCATCGCGGCCCAGCGGAACCCGCACCGGGCGGCCGTCCTGCCAGCGGTCGATGCCGCTGGCATGGCCGATCCAGATGGCGCCATCCCGGGCCTGCACGATCGTCCGCACATAGGCGTCGCCGAGTCCGCTGTTGGTGCCGATCCCGAACACCGCCCCGTCGGAGACACGGAACAGCCCATTGGTGGTGCCGACCCAGATCAGCCCCTCGCGGTCCTCGAACAGGGCCGGCGAACCGCGCCCCAGCAGTCCATGCCGCTCACCGAGTTCCTGCAGGCCGTCGCGGCCCAGGCGCATCAGCCCGCCAGCGGCGCGCAGCATCCACAGGTTGCCGTCGCGGTCTTCCAGCACCGCCTCGACCCGCTCCTGCAGCCGCGAGGAGGCGCGGTCGCCGCGCAGCTGCCAGACGCCGCCGTCGCCGGCCACCCACACGCTTCCGTCGCGGGAACGGATCAAGCCGCGGACCGCCTCGGGCGGCAGGCCGATGCGCCTGCCGACATCCTCCACGCGCCCGTCGCCGAGCCGGAACAGGCCGCGGCTGGTCCCGACCAGCAGGCTGGCGTCGGTGTCCTGCAGCAGCGCATAGACCAGCGCGCCGCGCAGGCGCGGATCGAGCCCGGGCTCGTGCAGCGTGCCGTCCGGCGCCAGGCGGAACAGGGAACTCTCGGTGCCGATCCAGAGGCTGCCGGCACGGTCGCGGTACAGCGCCGAAACCGCGAGCGTGCCGATCGCCGCTTCGGCCAGGCGGCTCCAGTCCGCGCCCTGCCGCTTCAGCACGCCGAACTGGGCCGTGCCGAACAGCACGCTCCCGTCCGGCTGCGGCAGGATGCTGCGTACGCCGGCGATCTGCATGCCAGGCACGGTGGTGGCGTCGAAGGCGCTGAACCGGCGCCCGTTGAAGTGCGCCGCCCCTTCCCAGGTTCCCACCCACAGGAACCCGGTCGCGTCCTGGCCGATGGAATGGACCAGGTTGTGCGGCAACCCGTCCTCCATCGTCCAGCCGGTGACCGTGTATTCGTCGACGCTGCGCGCGGGATCCAGCGCAAGCGCCGGGCCGGGCAGGCACGGCACGGCCGCGGCGAGCAGGCCGCACAGGCGCAGGCAGACGGTTCGAAAAGGACGGGACACCGGACCCCCTGATCAGGTGGGCCAATGATGCCAAATCGGGCAATCCATCACACCCGGGCCGCCATCGCGGGCGGCCCGGGTGCGGGCGGATCTCAGGGGGTGGCGTCCTGCGGGCGCACCCGGAACCAGGTCGCGTACAGCGCCGGCAGGAACAGCAGGGTCAGCGCGGTGGCCACGATCAGGCCGCCCATGATCGCCACCGCCATCGAGCCGTAGAACGCACTGCGCGACAGCGGGATCATCGCCAGCACCGCGGTCAGCGCGGTCAGCACGATCGGGCGGAAGCGGCGCACCGTGGCGTCGATGATCGCGTGCCAGCGGTCGTGGCCGGCGGCGATGTCCTGCTCGATCTGGTCCACCAGGATGACCGAGTTGCGCATGATCATGCCGGCCAGCGCGATGGTGCCCAGCAGCGCCACGAAGCCGAACGGCATCCGGAACAGCAGCAGGAACCAGGTCGCGCCGATCAGGCCCAGCGGCGCGGTGACCAGCACCAGCGCCGTGCGCGAGAAGCTGCGCAGCTGCAGCATCAGCAGGGTGGTCACCACCAGCAGGAACAGCGGCATGCCGGCCTTGATCGAATCCTGGCCGCGCGCGGCATCCTCGACCGAACCGCCGACCTCGAGCAGGTAGCCTTCGGGCAGCGCGTCGCGGATCTGGTCCAGGGTCGGATCGATCTGCGCGGTCACCGCCGCCGGCAGCACGGCGTCGCCGATGTCGGCGCGCACGGTCATCGTCGGCAACCGGTCGCGGTGCCAGATGATGCCGTCCTCGAAGCCGTACTCCAGCCGCGCGACCTGCGACAGCGGCACGCTACCGCCATCGCCGGTCGGCACCGCCAGGCTGCCCAGCGCTTCCAGCCGGCCGCGGTCGTCGGCATCGCCGCGCAGCAGGATCTGGACCAGCTCGTTGTCGTCGCGGAAGGTGCTGACGCCGTACCCGGTGAGCTGGGCGGTCAGCAGCTGCGACAGCTGCGCGGTGCTCACGCCCAGCGCGCGGGCGCGCTCCTGCTCCAGCTCCAGCCGCACGACCTTGCTCGGCTCGTCCCAGTCCAGGTTGACGTTGGTGGTGTTCGGATTGGCGCGCACCTGCGCGGCGACCCGGTGCGCGATCGCACGCACCTGCTCGATGTGCTCGCCCGACACCCGGAACTGCACCGGATAGCCGACCGGCGGGCCGTTCTCGAGCCGGGTCACGCGCATCTGCAGTTCGGGGAACTGCGGAGCGACCTCGCGCAGCAGCCAGTTGCGCAGTTCCTCGCGCGCCTGGCTGTCCTGCGCCAGCACCACGAACTGGCTGAAGTTGGTGGCCGGCAACTGCTGGTCGAGCGGCAGGTAGAAGCGCGGCGAACCGGTGCCGACATAGCCGACGTAGTTGACCACGCCCGCACGTCCCTGCAGCAGCGCTTCGAGCTTCCTGGCCTGGGCATCGGTGGCGCGCAGCGACACGCCTTCGGCCAGCTCCATGTCGACCATCAGCTCGGGCCGGGTCGAATCCGGGAAGAACTGCTGCGGCACGAAGCGGAACATCAGCAGCGACAGCACGAACAGGCCCACCGTCGCGGCGATCACCAGCCAGCGATGGTGCAGGCAGAGCGCCAGCACGCGCCGGAAGCGCTGGTAGAACGGGCGCTGGTAGGGATCGTGGTGATGGCCATCGATCGGCGCCGGCGCCAGCACCGCCGCGTACTGCGGCCAGCGATCGGCCAGGCGCTCGCGCCACGCACGCCGGCGCGCGGCCAGGCTGCCCGGCTTCGGCGGCTGCGGATGGGCCAGGTCGGGCAGCATCTTGTCGCCCAGGTACGGGATGAACAGCACCGCCGCCACCCACGACACCAGAAGCGCGATGGTCACCACCTGGAACAGCGAGCGCGTGTACTCGCCGGTGCTCGAGGCCGCGGTCGCGATCGGCAGGAAACCGGCCGCGGTGATCAGGGTGCCGGTCAGCATCGGGAACGCGGTCGAGGTCCAGGCGAAGCTGGCCGCGCGCAGGCGGTCGAAGCCCTGCTCCATCTTGATGGCCATCATCTCCACCGCGATGATCGCGTCGTCCACCATCAGGCCCAGCGCCAGCACCAGCGCGCCCAGCGAGATCTTGTGCAGGCCGATGTCGAAGTAATGCATCAGCGCGAAGGTCATCGCCAGCACCAGCGGGATCGACACCGCCACCACCAGGCCGGTGCGCCAGCCCAGCGAGAAGAAGCTGACCAGCAGCACGATGATCACCGCCTCGGCCAGCACCTTGACGAACTCGCCGACCGAATCGCGCACCGCATGCGGCTGGTCGGACACCTTGCGCAGCTCCATGCCGGCCGGCAGCGTCTTCTGCAGGCGGTCGAACTCGGCCTGCAGCGCATCGCCGAGCCGGATGATGTCGCCGCCATCCTTCATCGCCACCGCGATGCCGACCGCGTCCTCGCCCATGAAGCGCATGCGCGGGCCGGCCGGATCGGCGAAGCCGCGATGGACCTCGGCGATGTCGCCGAGCCGGATCGTGCGGTCGTTGGCGCGGATCGGGAACTCGCGGATCTGCTCGACCGAGGCGAACTCGCCACTGACCCGCAGCTGCACGCGCTCGCCTTCGGTTTCGAAATAGCCGGCCGGCGCGACCGCATTCTGCTCGGAAAGGGCCTGCTGCACCGCCTGCAGCGGGATGCCCAGCGTGGCCAGGCGCGCGTTGGAGAGCTCGACCCACACCTTCTCGTCCTGCAGGCCGAGAAGGTCGATCTTGCCCACGTCGGGCACGCGCTGCAGTTCCAGCTGGATCCGGTCGGCGTAGTCCTTCAGCGCCGCATAGTCGAAGCCCGGCCCGGTCAGCGCATAGATGTTGCCGAAGGTGTCGCCGAACTCGTCGTTGAAGAACGGGCCGATCACGCCTTCGGGCAGGGTCGCCTGGATGTCGCCGACCTTCTTGCGCACCTGGTACCAGAGTTCGGGCACGTCCTTGGAATGCATCGAATCGCGCGCGGCGAAGATCACCTGCGACTCGCCAGGACGCGAATAGGAGCGCACGAATTCGTACTGGCCGGTGTTCATCACCGCCTTCTCGATGCGCTCGGTCACCTGGCGCGCCACTTCCTCGGCGGTCGCGCCCGGCCACACCGTACGCACCACCATCACCTTGAAGGTGAACGGCGGATCCTCGCTCTGGCCAAGATTCCGGTACGACCAGATCCCGATCAGTGCGACCGCGATCATGGTGTACAGCACCAGCGCGCGGTTGTGCAGCGCCCATTCGGAAAGATTGAAACCGCGCATGGTTCAGTCCGCCCTGGCAGATGCGGCGGCGGCGGCGACCGGACGGTTGTCGCGGTCGACCGGGTTCACCGCCTGGTCGGCGCGCAGCAGGTGCCCGCCCGCCGCCACGACCCAGTCCTCGCCGGTCAGCCCCCCGACGATCGGCACGCTGCTGCTGCCGTAGGTGCCGACCGTGACCGGCACCGGGGACACCCGCCCCAGGCGGACCACCCAGACCGTGGCATGGCCGTCATCGCCGCGCTGGACCGCGCCCAGCGGGACCGACAGGGTGCCGGCGCCGCCACGCGCCTGCGCCAGATAGACGCGTGCGCTGCGCCCGAGCGCCTGCCCGGCCTGCGCGGGATCGTCGAACGCGATGCGCGCGGGATAGCTGCGGGTCTGCGGATCGGCGGCGGCGGCGAGTTCGCGCACGGTGCCGGGCACGCGCTCGCCCGGCTGCCCCCAGATTTCGATCAGTGCCGGCTGCCCGACCTGGAAGGTGCCGATCCGGTCCTCCGGCAGATGGATGGCGACCTCGCGGCCGCCGTCGACGGCCAGGGTGAACACGGTCTGCCCGGCGGCCACCACCTGTCCGGCCTCGGCCTCGCGGCTGGCGATGACGCCGGCGGCGGGCGCGCGCAGCGCGGTGTAGTCGGACTGGTTGCGGCTGACATCCCACTGCGCGCGGGCGGCACGCTCCTGCCCGGCCGCGGCTTCATACGCGGCCTTCTGCGCATCGAACGCGGACTGGCTGACCAGCTGCTGTCCGACCAGGGCGCGATAGCGCTCCAGGTCGCCCTGCAGCCGGACCCGCTCGGCCGTCGCAGCGGCCAGCTGCGCCTGCGCCGCCTGCGCCTGCAGCGCCTGGTCCTGCGGATCGAGTTCGGCCAGCACCTGGCCTTCGCTCACCCGGGCGCCGGCATCGACCAGACGCCGGACCAGCTTGCCGCCAACCCGGAATGCCAGCGGGCTTTCCTCGCGCGCCCGCACCTCGCCCGGGAACGCCAGCTCGCCGGCGCCGGCGCCGCCCTGCGGCTGCACCACCCATACCGGGCGCGCCTCGTCGGCGACGCTCGCCTCGCCACCGCAGGCCGCCAGCAGCGCCGCACCGAGCAGGACCAGCATCCTGCCACCCGACCGAAATCCCTTCTTCATCGCGAGCCACCTTGGGCGAGGTTAATATTTGAACCGGCCGGTATGGTATAAATAGAAAACCAAACAGTCTAGTATTAGCGGAATGACTCGCCAGCAGCCTTCCCTCGACGCCAGCCCCCTTCCCGCCAAGCAGGCCGGCCCCGGCCGCCCGAAGGACATGGGCAAGCGCGCGGCGATCCTGGAAGCGGCCAAGCGCCTGTTCCTGGAGCAGGGCTACCAGGGCGTCAGCATGGACCAGATCGCGGCCGCCGCCGGCGTGTCGAAGCTGACCGTCTACAGCCATTATGGCGACAAGGAGTCGCTGTTTTCGGCGGCGATCGTCGCAAAATGCCAGGAAGTGCTTCCCGACGACCTGTTCCTGCCCTCGCCGACCGGCTCGCTGCGCGAGCAGCTCAAGGCGATCGGCCATGCGTTCTTCGCCCTCATCACCAGTGACGAGGCGATCAGCATGCATCGGATGATGAGCACCCCGGGCACGGCCGAGAACGGCCTGCGCGAGCTGTTCTGGGAAGCGGGCCCGCGCCGCACCCAGGAAGTGTTCGGCAGGTTCCTGCAGGACCGCGTGGAGCTGGGCCAGCTGCGCATCGACGACGTGCCGCTGGCCGCGTCGCAGTTCTTCTGCCTGCTCAAGGGCGAACTGCACCCCATGCTGACCTGCGGCCTGTGCATCGACCACGGCCCGGAGCAGGTCGCCCGGCACATCGATGCCACGGTGGATTTCTTCCTTCGGGCCCATGCCGGCTGAGCCGACGGCCCTGTCCCTGGTCGCGGTGACTTCCGGCACTGCGTGCCGGATGCCCACGGCGGCGATGCTGTACCGGTACACACAGGCCCGGCACCGGTAAAATGCCCGGCTTCCCGCGTTGGATGACCTCACATGACGATCGATTACGCCCGTGCCCGTGAACTGATGGTGGAACAGCAGGTCCGCCCCTGGGACGTGCTGGACATGCCCGTGCTGGACGTGATCGCACGCCTGCCGCGCGAGGCGTTCGTGCCCGACGCGCACCGCGCGCTGGCCTACACCGACATCGAGCTGCCGCTGGGCCAGGGCGCGCGCATGATGAAGCCGGTGATCGAAGGCCGCACGCTGCAGGCGCTGAAGATCGAAGGCGGCGAGAGCGTGCTCGAGATCGGCACCGGCAGCGGTTATCTCAGCGCCTGCCTGGGCGCACTGGCGCGCGAGGTGATCAGCCTCGAGATCAATCCGGAACTGGCCGCCGCCGCGCGCGCCCGCCTGGATGCCACCGGCCTGGGCACCAATGTCCGCGTCGAGGTGGCCGATGCCCTGCACTACACGACCGACCGCCAGTTCGACGTGGTCTGCGTGACCGGCGCCGTCGCCGCCCTGCCGCCGCGTTTCCTGCAGTGGCTGCGCCCGGGTGGCCGCCTGTTCGTGGTCCGCGGCCAGGCCCCGGCGATGGAAGCGGTGCTGGTCCGCCACGGCGGCGATGTCAACGCCGCGCCTGCCGAATCGTTGTTCGAAACCGAGCTGGACTACCTGCAGGGCGCCGAACCGGTCCCGCAGTTCCGCTTCTGAGGCCCGCGCCCGCGCAGGCTGCCCCCACCCCCACTCCCGGCCAGCAAGATGCGCTGCCGGTCGTCCCTCTAAAAAGGAAGCCGCAATGATCCGCCGTTCCCTCGTCCTGGCCCTGGCGGCCGCCCTGGCCCCCGCCTACGCGAGCGCCGCCGACCTGCTGCAGACCTACGAGATGGCCCGCAACGGCGACCCGCAGCTGGCGATCGCCGAATCGACCACGCTGAGCGACAAGGAAGGCGCGGTGCAGGCGCGCGCGGCGCTGCTGCCGCAGCTGTCCGGCGACGCGTCGCTGCGCCGCAGCCGCACCGAACTCGATGGCGTTCCCGGCACCCGCGAGAGCACCAGCCGCAGCTACAGCGTCGGCGCCAGCCAGAGCCTGTTCAACTGGGGCCAGTTCTCGACCCTGCGTGCGCAGCGCACCCTGGGCCGGGCGGCCGACTACACCCTGGACGCCGCCAACGACGACCTGATGGTGCGCACCGCCACCGCGTACTTCGACGTGCTGGTCGCGATCGAATCGCTGGCCGCCGCCGAGACCAACGAAGCCGCCGGCAAGCGCCAGTTCGATTACGCCGACAAGCGCCTGGAGGTCGGCCTGGCGCCGATCACCGACGTGCACGAGGCCCGCGCCCAGTACGACGATGCGCGCGCCAACACGATCCTGGCGCGCAATGCACTGGAAGACGCCTACCAGGCGCTGGCCGCGCTCACCGGCCAGCCGGTGCGCAACCTGCGCGCGCTGCCGGTCGATTTCCGCCCGGAGCTACCGGCCCTGCACACCGAGGCCAATGCCTGGGTCGCCAGCGCCATCGACAACAACCCGGCCCTGCGCGCGATCAAGCTGCAGGCCGAAGCCGCCGACACCAGCATCCAGACCGCACGCGCCGGCCATTACCCGACCCTGGCGCTGAGTGGCAGCTGGGGCAAGGACGCGGCCTGGGGCGACACGGTCAGCACCGGTGGCAGCGGCGCCGGCGACAGCACCGGCTCCAGCGTGGGCCTGACCCTGAGCGTGCCGATCTTCTCCGGTGGCGCGACCCAGTCGCGGGTCCGCCAAGCCGTCGCCCAGCGCGACATCGCCCAGGACCGCTACGAGCAGCAGCGCCGCCTGCTGGACCGCAACACCCGCAACATCTACCAGGCGCTGGTCGCCGGCATCAGCGAAGTCGAGGCGCGCCGCCTGGCGGTGGTCTCCGCGCAGAGCGCCTACGACGCGTCGCAGGTCGGCTTGGAAGTCGGCACCCGTACCGTGCTGGACGTGGTCCAGAACCAGCGCACGCTGTTCTCCTCGCAGGTCGAATACGCACGGGCCAAGTACAGCTTCCTGCTGAACCGCCTGCTGCTGGGCCAGGCCACCGGCGACCTGGGCGTCGACCAGCTGCGCGAGGTGAACCTGCTGCTGACCGTCGATGCGGAGTCGCAGCTCAACCCCGGCGCGACCCAGCAGTAAGCGCGGTCCGTCCGGGCCATCCCGGACGGCGCGGCATCCGAAGGCAGGCGCATCCGTGCGCCTGCCTTCTTCGTTTCCGGGCGTGCGCTGCGGTGCCATGTGCCGGCGTGCGCCTGAGACTGCGGCCAGTTGCATGGCTGCACCAACAGGCGATCCTGCAGCCGCGCCTACGCGTCGTCCGCTTCGACCAGTTGGTCCGGCACCATGATCGCGGCCGGCAGATCCGTCGCGATCAGGGCCAGGGTGCGCTGCACGGCGCCGCGGCCCTGCTCGATCAGCGCGGCGCCGGCGATCGCCATCGCCTGCTTCGCGGCAGGATCGCCGAGCAGTGCGTCGAGCGCATCCCCGACCGCGGCCACATCGGCACAGATCCGAACTGCTCCCGCCTCGTCCATCCGGCGCGCGATCTCGGCGAAGTTGTGCAGGTGCGGGCCGGTGACCGACGGCGTCCCGACAGCCGCCGGCTCGAGCAGATTGTGCCCGCCGATGTCCTGCAGGCTGCCGCCGACGAAGGCGACATCGGCGCAGGCGTAGAACGCCATCAGTTCGCCCAGCGTGTCGACCACGAAGACGTCGGTCTCCGGTTGCGGCCAACGTTCGCGCTGGCGCGTGGCGACCTGCCAGCCGGCATCGGCGGCCAGGGCCTGCACGCGGGCGAAACGCTCCGGATGCCGCGGCACCCACAGCAGCAGCAGCCCGGGCCAGCGCTCGCGCAGGCGACGGTGCAGCGCGATCACCGCCGCCTCCTCGCCTTCATGCGTGCTGGCCGCGATCCAGACCGGCCGTTGTTCCCCCAGCGCCGCGCTGAATCCTGCGACGAGGGTGGACAGACCATCGGGAACATCGATGTCGTATTTCAGGTTGCCCAGCACGCCCACCTGCTCCGGCAGCGCTCCGAGCGCCTGGAAACGCCGGGCGTCCGCCGCCGACTGCGCGGCGATGCATGTGACCGATCGCAGCGCGCGCCCGATCAGCGGCCGCAGGATCCGGTAACCACGCAGCGAACGCGCGGACAGGCGCGCGTTGATGATGTAGACCGGGATGCCCAGATCACGGCAGCCGAACAGCATGTTCGGCCACAGCTCGGTTTCCATGATCAAGGCCAGGCTCGGCTGGAAATGCCGCAGGAACCTGCCCACGCTGCCGGGCAGGTCGTAGGGCAGGTACACGTGCTGCACCTTGTCGCCCCACAACGCGCGCACGCGCTCCGATCCGGTCGGCGTGATCGTGGTGATGACCCAGCGGATGTCGGGCCGCTGCCGGCGCAGTGCGTTGACCAGCGGCGCGGCGGCGTTGACCTCGCCGACCGACACCGCATGCAGCCACACGCAGGGACGCCGGCACTGCGCGCCATAGGCGGCATAGCGCTCGTCCCAGCGCCTGAAATACTCGCGCACACGGAAGCCACGCGACACCAGGTGATAGAGGGTGAACGGCGACAACGCGTACAGCGCTGCCGAATACAGCTTCCGCAACGCGAATTCGGGCAGGTCCCTCGGCATCGGCGAAGCATAGCGGACCGCACGCGGTGGCGGCGCATCGCCGCACGGCATGACGGCAGCGGCACGCGACTGGCCTAGAATTGGCGGATGGCAACAGAAGACACCATCACCGCCGGCAGCCCGCCGCCGCTCGGCCCGCGCCAATGGCCGACCTGGCTGGGCATCGGCCTGGCCGCCCTGGTCGCGCGCCTGCCCTGGTCGCTGCAGCGCAGGCTGGGCCGCGGCGTCGGCCTGGCCCTGATGCGCCTGCTCGGCGACCGGCGCAGGGTCGCGCACCGCAACATCGCCCTGTGCTTTCCGGAACTGGACGCGGACGCGCACCTGCGGCTGCTGCGTCGCAACTTCGAGGAACTGGGCGTGGGCCTGTTCGAGTTCGCGCGGGCCTGGTGGGGCTCGGTCGAGCCGATGCGGCGCGATCTCAAGGTCGAGGGCCTGCAGCACCTCGAGGCCGCGCATGCCGGCGGTCGCGGCGTGATCGTCATTTCCGGCCACTTCGTCACCCTGGAACTGGCGGCCCGCCTGATGTGCGACCACGCCCCGCTGGCCGGCATGTACCGGCCGCATGCGACCGGCGCGATGGAGTGGGCGGTGCTGCACGGGCGCATGCGCTACGCCACCGCGATGTTCACCCGCGACGAGCTGCGCCCGGCGCTCAAGCACCTCAAGAAGGGTGGCCTGCTGTGGTTCGCGCCCGACCAGGACACGCGCCGTGGCGACAGCGTGTTCGTGCCGTTCTTCGGTCGACCGGCGTCGAGCCTGACCTCGACCCACCAGCTCGCGCGCCTGTCCGGCGCCGCGGTACTCAGCTTCGCCCATGTCCGCCACGACGACGGCAGTTACACGCTGCGTCTGTCGCCGGCGTTCGAGGACTTCCCGTCCAAGGACGCGACCGCCGACACCGCGCGCGTCATGGGGGCCATCGAAGACATGGTCCGCGCCGCGCCGACCCAGTACCTGTGGCTGCATCGCCGTTTCAAGCGGCAGCCCGACCAGGACGCGAACGCGCTCTACCGGTAGAGCCCAAGTTCGCCCGGCGGGCGCGTCTTGAACCGCCGGTGGACCCACAGGTACTGCTCGGGCGCTTCCCGCACCCGCTCCTCGACCCAGGCCATGTAGCGCGCCGCGGTCCGCGCCTGGTCGCCATCCGGCCAGCCGGCCCACGCCGGCTCCAGGTCGATCTGCTGGCGGCCATCGCCGCCGCGCCGGCACCACACCAGCAGGATCCGCCCGCCACTGCGCTGCAGCACGCCGTCGATCGCGCCGAGCGTGGCCGCCTGCACGCCGAAGAACGGCACGAACACGGTGCGCCGCGCGGCATCCTGGTCGGGCACGTAGAAGACCGCACTGCCCGCGCGCACTTCGTCGACGAAGCCGGCGATGTCCTTCTTGTCGTAGGTCGCGCCGGCGTACTGCCCGCGCCCGGCATCGACCGCCGCCTCGATGCAGGCATCGTTGTAGCGGCGCACCAGCGCGGCCATGCGCACGCCGGCGGCTTCGGCGACATGGCGCCCGGCGAGTTCTACGCCATCGAAATGCGCGCAGACCAGAACCGCGCCATGGCCGTCGGCCAGTGCCGCATGCAGATGGTCCAGCCCGTTGATGGTCGCGCGCCCGGCCAGCCGCCCCGGCCGTGCGAACCAGGCCTGCAGCGTTTCGAGCACGCCGGTGGTGTTCGAGGCCAAGGTACGGTCCAGCAGCCGGCGCTGCGCACGCGCATCCAGCTGCGGGAAGCACAGCGCGATGTTGGTGGCCGCGATGCGGCGGCGGCGCGCGTTGAGCAGCGGGATCCGCGACAGGAACCGCCCCAGCCGCACCGTGCCGCGCGGCGACAGCCGCGACAGCAGCCGTCCCACGCCACGCATCGCAGCGGCATGCCAGCAGCGCATCAGCCGCGTTCTCCCGGCCTGCCGAGGAGGCTGCCCGCATACAGGCCGGCGAGCATCAGCACGACGCCTCCCCAGTAGGTCGAATAGACCGCCAGATGCGTGTTCAGCGGAAACAGGGTGAGCGCAAGCGCCAGCATCGCCGGCCGCGCGGCATCGCGCCGCTCCGGCGGCGCCTGCCACCAGGCGCGCCACGCCATCGCGATGCCCGCAAGCCACATCAGCAGGCCGAGCACGCCGGTCTCGCTGAGCACTTCCAGCACCCACTGATGCGCATGGAAGGCACTGCCCTCGCCCCAGGCCGGCGCCTGTTCCGGCGCGGGATCGCAGTCGTCCCAGGCCGCACGGAAACCGCGTGCGCCGACACCGTTCACCGGATGCGCGGCGGTCATGCAGACGGACGCGCTCCAGATGCGTGCGCGTCCGGACAACGCACTGTCGACGCCCGCGGCCTCGCCGGACACGGCGTCGGCCGTGCGTGCGACCCGCTGCTGGAGTTGCGGCGATACCGCCACCAGCGCGGCGACGGCCAGGCCGCCGGCCAGCGCCAGCAGCGCGAGACGGCGTGGCCCGAGCTGATGCCAGCCACTGCAGGCCAGCACCAGCGCATAGGTGATCCAGGCCGCGCGCGCGCCCGCCAGCAGGATCGCCACGCCGATCGCCACCGCAGCGATCGACCAGCCCGCCGGACCGCCACGACGCGCCGCCAGCCAGAGCGCGAACGGCGACAGACTGGCCAGCACGATGCCGAGCTTGAGATTGCAGGCGCCCAGCACGCCGCTGAGCCGGTCCACCACCGCGATCTGCGCGGCGCTGCACATCGGCGCACCGCCAACCCCGCGTTTGGCCGCATCCAGCAGCCAGAACAGCGGACTGGTGCCGGACAGCGCCTGCAGCAGGGCATCCAGGGTCCACACCGCCGCGATCAGGCCCAGGCCGGTGAACACGCGTCCGCGTGCCGCGTCGCTCGACACCGCCAGCGCCACCGCCCACAGGAACGGCAGATAGCGCAGGTCGGACCCGACCTCGCCCCAGGCGCGCGCACGGTCGAGCGCATCGGGCGCCGACAGCAGCTGCGGCAGCCAGTAGGCCAGGAACAGGACCAGCGTCAGCAGGACGAGCCGGCCACCGGGCAGCGACGGCGCGCCACGCAGGCGACGCACGCCGAGCTGCACCGCGCAGGCGAGCGCGCCCAGCGTCAGCACCGCCTCGGCCACGCCCGGCAACGGCCACAGCGCGACCATCGCCAGCAGCCACACGGGCAACCAGCGCGGAACGGCGTCAGTCGGCGACGAGGGCGTCATACAGTTCCAGTGTGGCCTGCTGCATCGCCTGCAGCGTGTAGGGCATCGCCGGCAGCGGCGCGGGCGGCGCATCGAGCAGCACGCCCGCCTGCAGTGCCAGTGCGTCCGCATCGAATGGCTGGACCCGGCCGGCCGGCTGCAGTTCGTCCAGCAGTTCGCCGACGCCGCCGTGGCCCCATCCCAGGACCGGACGACCGACCGCCAGCGCCTCGATCACGGTGCGACCGAACGCCTCGGGCTTGCGCGACAGCTGCAGCACCAGGTCGCTGGCCGCGTACGCGTCGACGATCGCCCCGGTCGGTTCGGTGAACGCGACCGACGCGTCCACGCCGAGATCCGAAGCCAGCGCTTCCAGTTCCGCGATGTAGCGTTCGCGCCCGGCCTGGCGCGCGCCGGGCAGCCACAGCCGCGCGTCGCGCCCGGTCTGGCGCAGGCGGGCCAGCAGTTGCAGGGCATCGGCGTGTCCCTTGAGGCGGGTGCCGCGCCCCGGCAGCAGCAGCAGCGGCCCATCGCCTGCCAGCGCCGGATGGTGCGCCGCCACGGCGCGGCGTGCCGCACGATCCGGACAGGCGCGCCGCGGGAACCGGGCCGGTTCGATGCCGCGCGGGATCACCACCAGGCGCGCGGGATCGGTGCCGGGATAGTGCTGCAGCACGTAGTCGCGCACCGTGCGCGACACACAGATCACGCGCTCGCCGCTGGCCATGACCGCGCTGTAGCGGCCGGGCGAGTTCAGGCCGTGCACCGTGGTCACCAGGCGCGGGGCGATGCCTTGCGGCCGCCCGCGCAGCGCCAGGCGCGCCAGCCAGGCCGGCAGCCGCGAACGCGCGTGGACGATGTCGGCGCCGGCATCGCGGAACAGCCGGCGCAGGGCCGGCACGTGGCGCAGGGTCGCCAGCGACTTGCGGCCGATATCCAGCGTGAGGTGTTCGGCGCCGGTGGCCAGCAGCGTGGGCAGCAGCCGCCCGCCGGCCGAGACGACGAGCGCGCGATGGCCGGCCGCGACCAGCGCGGCGGCGATCTCGATGGTGGATTTTTCGACGCCGCCGGCGTCCAGCGCCGGCAGCAGCTGCACCACGGTCAGGCGGCGCATCGGGACGGAATGCCGCGCTGCTTTAGTCGACCAGCACGTAGATCGCGCCGCAGTACGGGCACAGCGCTTCGCCGTTGGGCTCGTCCTGGATCGGCAGATAGACGCGCGGATGCGAGTTCCACAACGCCATCTCCGCGGTCGGACAGCTCAGCGGCAGGTCCGCGCGGTGCACGGTGTAGCGCTTTTCTGCATTGGCGGGCGCGTTGGCGGTGGCGTTCATGGGCGGTCGTTCATGGCGGGATGCTGGCGGGAATTCTACCAGTGCCGGCCGTGCACGCGCCGGCACCATCCCGGAAACGAAAACGCCGGCCCACAGGGGGCCGGCGCCGGGACATCGGACGCTGGCGCGCTTACTCGGCCTTCGCCACGGTCGCTTCGGTGGTGATGCGCAGCTTGACCTCGTCGCTGACGTTCGGCGCGTAGGCGCCGACGCCGAAGTCGCTGCGCAGGATGGTCGCGGTGGCGTCGAAGCCGATCGCCGGCACCTTCTTCATCGGGTGCTCGCCGGCACCGTTCAGGGTCACGTCCAGAGTCACCGGCTTGGTGATGTCCTTGATGGTCAGGTCGCCGGCGACGGTCAGCTTGTTGGTGCCGGCCGCCTGCACGCTGGTGCTCTTGAAGGTCGCGTTCGGGAACTTGGCTGCATCGAAGAAGTCGGCGCTGCGCAGGTGTTCGTCGAACTTGCCGACGAAGCTGTTCAGGCCGGTCAGCGGCAGGGTGACCTGCACGGAGGACTTGGTCACGTCCTCGGCGTCATAGACCAGGCTGCCTTCGACGGCGCCGAAGTGGGCGCTGGGATTGGAGAAGCCGAAATGGGTCCACTGGGCCAGCACGTCGGTGTGGGTCGGATCGAGCTGGTAGGTGCCCGAAGCGGCCTGGACCGGCGCGGCTTCGGCGACCGGCGCAGCGGTCTCGGCCGGTGCGGTGGCGGCAGGTGCGGCATCGGCGGCCGGGGCAGCGGCCTCGTCGGCCGGCTTGGCGCAGGCGGCAACGGCCAGGGCGATGGCGAGCGGCAGCAGGAGGGTGCGGGTGGTCTTCATCAGCGGGACTCCGGAATGGTGGGTGGGTGGGACGTCGGGGAGGACACGAAAGCGGAAAACACGCACCGCGCAAGGCCTCAGGCGATGCGCGCCACCTCGTCGAAGGACAGCCGCGGCGCGCGGGCGAAGGTGCCCGTGGCATCGCCGTAACCGAGGTTGACGAGGAAGTTGGAACGGATCGCGGTGCCGGCGAAGAACGCCGCATCGACCTTGGCGTTGTCGAAGCCCGACATCGGGCCCGCATCCAGGCCGAGCGCGCGCGCGGCCACGATCAGGTAGGCGCCCTGCAGGCTGCCGTTGCGGAAGGCCGGCACCTGGCGGCCTTCGCGCGGGCCTTCGAACCAGGACTTCGCATCGACATGCGGGAACAGGTACGGCAGTTTCTCGTGGAAATCCTGGTCATGACCGACGATCACCGTGACCGGCGCCGCCAGGGTCTTGGCGAGGTTGCCCTGGTCCAGCGCCGGCGCCAGCCGCTGCTTGGCCTCGGCCGACCTGACGAAGACGAAGCGGGCCGGGCTGCTGTTGGCGGAGGTCGGGCCCCACTTCAGCAGGTCGTACAGCGCGTGCAGCGTGGCATCGTCGACCGCCCTGTCGGCGAACGCGTTCGCCGTGCGTGCGGTGCGGAACAACTGATCGAGACTTGCATCGTTCAAGGGGTGCGACATCATCGGCATCCTGCTGGTGGGGCGACCGCGCGCGTAGAGCCGCCGCGGCGCCCAGGAACAAGCGCGCAGTGTAGAGTGTTGCAGCGGCCGCTGTACGAACCCTGATCGAAACGAATTGGTGCCAATTTCGGAACAAAACCGGGCGTCGACCACCTGGCTGCTCAGCGACGGGTTCGCCGGCAATCGGCGTCAGGCCAGGGCCCTGGCGCGGGCGCTGGAGTTGCCTGCGCACTCGCCGACGCTCACGCCTGCCGCTCCCTGGCGCTGGTTCGCGCCGCGCCGGCTGCCCGGCGACACGCAGGCCTTCGGTCGCGCATTCGCCGACGCGCTCGCCTCCCCGCCATCGCTGGCGATCGGCTGCGGCCGCCAGGGCGCACTGGCCACGCGCCTGCTGCGCGAACGCGGCGCCCGGGCGATCCAGATCCTCGACCCGCGCCTGGATCCGCGCCACTGGGACCTGGTCGTCGCACCCGAGCACGATGGCGTGCGCGGCGACAACGTGATCACGCTCAACGGCAGCCTGCATCCGGTCGACGACATCTGGCTGGAGGCGGGCCGGCAGGCATTCGCGGCCTTCGCCGCCCTGCCGCAGCCGCGCATCGCCCTGCTGGTCGGCGGGCCGACCCGGCACGCGCGCTGGGACGCCGCCGCATTCGAGCGCCTGCTGGCGCAGCTGGATGCGCAGCTGCATCGCGAAGGCGGCAGCCTGCTCTCGACCGCCTCGCGGCGCACGCCGCCGGCCATCGCCGCGGCCCTGCAGCGGCTGGCGGGAACCCACCCGGGCACGATCTGGGACGGCCAGGGACTGAACCCGTATGCGGGCCTGCTCGGCTGGGCCGACGCCATCGTCTGCACGCCGGATTCGGTGAACATGCTGTCCGAAGCCTGCGCGACACGGGTGCCGGTGCACGTGCTCGACCCGCAGCTCGCCGACGGCCGCCTGCGCCGTTTCGTCGATGCGCTGGCCGCGGCCGACCGCATCCGCGCCACCGATGGAGCGCTGGCGTCGTTCCCGGTCGCGCCATTGCGGGAAACGGCGCGCGTGGCCGCCGAGATCCGCAGGCGGCTGTCTCTGCCGGGCCGCCGCGTCGAAGACTGACGCAGCCGCAAGGCTGCGATGGCGGGAACGCCGGCAGCCGGCGCGCGATCAGGCCTGTGCCGCGTCGAAATCCAGCCCGTGCGCGATGCAGGTCGCCGCGATCGCGGCGCGCGCCTCCGCGATCGCCGGCGTCTGCGCAGTGAAACGCGGACGCCGGTCCAGGGTGCAGGCCAGGCCGGCATCGAGCAGCGCCGCATGCGCCACGCGCAGCGCGCCCGCCGCCTGCGACGACAGCCAGCCATCGACTTCCAGGGTGGCCACCAGCCCGGGCGTGTCGCGCGGCACCAGCACCGTCGCCGTGTGCGCGGCACGCGCCAGCACGGCGTACTGCAGCAGGAATTCCAGATCCACCAGCCCGCCCGCGCCCTGCTTGAGGTCGAAGCGCGCCGCATCGCTGCGGTCCAGCTGCGCGCGCATGCGACGGCGCATCTGCACCACGTCCTGCACCAGCACGGCCGGATCCCGGACCCGTGCAAGCGTTGCGATGCGCACGCGCTCGAACGCCGCGCACAGGGCCACGTCGCCGGCGATCGCGCGCGCGCGGACCAGGGCCTGGTGCTCCCAGGTCCAGGCGCGCTGCAACTGGTAGTCCTCGAAGCTGGCCAGCGATGACACCAGCAGGCTCTTGCCGCCGTCGGGGCGCAGCCGCATGTCGGTCTCGTACAGGCGCCCGGCGCTGGTCACCGCACCGAGCAGGGCGACGATCTTCTGCGCCAACCGGGTGAACCAGCGCGAGGCCTCGACCGCGCGCGCGCCATCGGACATCGCCGACGGATCGGCGTCGTAGAGGAACACCAGGTCCAGGTCGGACCCGAAGCCCAGCTCCTGCCCGCCCAGGCTGCCGTAGCCGATCACCGCGAAACGGCCATCGGGAATCGCACCGTGCGCGCCGACCACCTCGGCCCAGGCCATCCGCAGCACCGACTGCACCACCGCGTCGGCCAGCGTGGCCAGCTGCCGTGCGCTGTCGTCGGCCGGCTGGCGCCGGTCCAGCGTCGCCAGCGCGATGCGGAAACTCAGTGCCTGGCGGGCCTCGTTGAGCGCGCGCAGCGCGTTCTCCGGATCGTCGTGCTCCAGCGCGGCGGCGCAGGCCGCGCGCATGTTCTCCGCGTCGGGCATCGGCCCGGCCACGCGCGCGTCCAGCAGTTCGTCCAGCAGCAGCGGATAGGCGGCGATCCGCTCGGCCAGCAACGCGCTGCGCGCGAGCACATCGACCAGCCGCGCCAGCGCGCTGGGCTGTTCGTCCAGCAGCGCCAGGTAGCTCGCGCGGCGCAGGATCGCCTGCAGCAGACCGAGCAGGCGACGCAGCGCGGCATCGGGCTGCGCCGAACGCGCCGCCGCCGCGAGCAGTGCCGGCACCACCCGGTCCAGCCGCGCCCGCGCGGCGTCGGACAACGCACGCACCCCGGTGCTGCGTGCGAAATCGCGCAACGCGGCGTCGTTGCCGCCCGGATCGTCGAACCCCGCATCGGCCAGCGCAGACGCCTCGCCGCCCTGCGGCAGCGCACGCCAGTAGCTGCTCAAGCCGTCGGGGGCCGCCTGGCCGCGGCGTGGCACCAGCAGCGCGTCGAATTCGGCCGAAACGCGCGCACGCCGCTGCGCCAGCGCCTGCTCGAGATCGGCTGCATCCGCATGATCCAGCGCCACCGCGATCCGTGCACGCAGCGCGGGATCGTCGGGCAGGGCATGCGTCTGCGCGTCGCGCAGCATCTGCACGCGGTTCTCGAGCCGGCGCAGGAAACGGTAGGCCTCGGCCAGCGCCCGCCCATCCTCGTCGGCGATCTGCCCGCCATCGACCAGCGCCTGCAGCGCCGGCAGCAACCGCGGCCCACGCAGGGCCGACTCGCGGCCGCCGCGGATCAGCTGCAGCGACTGCACCAGGAACTCGATCTCGCGGATGCCTCCCGGCCCACGCTTGAGATCGTCGATCATGTCGCGGCGCTGCATCTCGGCCACGATCGCCGCCTTCAGGCCGCGCAGGCCGTCGAGCGCGGTGTAGTCCAGGTAGCGGCGGTAGATGAAGGGACGCAATGTCTCCAGCCAGGCCTGCCCGGCGGCGATGTCCCCGGCCACCGCCCGTGCCTTGAGCCAGGCGTAGCGTTCCCAGTCGCGGCCTTCGCGCTGGAAGTACTGGTCCATCGCCGTGAACGACCAGGCCACGCGCCCGGCGTTGCCGAACGGCCGCAGGCGCAGGTCGACCCGGTGGCAGAAACCATCGGCGGTGACTTCGTCCAGCAGCCGCGCCAGGCGCTGGCCCAGGCGGGCGAAATAGTCCTCGGCGGCCAGCGACCGCGCGCCATCCGAATCGCCATCCTGCGGGTAGGCGTAGACCAGATCGACGTCGGACGAGAAATTCAGTTCGCCACCACCGAGCTTGCCCAGGCCGAACACGACCAGGCGCTGCACGGCGCCGTCGGCATCGCGGACCAGCCCGTGGCGGGTGGCGAACTCGCCTTCCAGCGCCTGCAGCCCGAGCTGCAGGCAGTCTTCGGCCAGGCGCGTCGCCCCGGCCAGGGTCGCATCGACGTCGTCCAGGCCATGCACGTCGCGCCAGACCAGGCGCGTGGACTCGGCCGCGCGCCACAGGCGCAGCTGGGTCGGCCATGCGGACGGCTGTGCCGGATCCAGCGTCGGCGCGGGCAGGCGCTCCGGATCGGGGCCGGCCAGGTGCGCCAGCAGCGCCGGCTGCCGCCGCAGCGTGTCGATCGCGAAGTCGCTGGCGACCGCCACGCGGACGACGCGCTCGGCCAGCACCGCATCGTCCAGCAGGTCGCGATGTCCCGCCGAGGCATTTCGCAGGGTGCCCAGCGCGCGCGCGCCGATGGGCTCGATCAGGGACTGTGCCGGTTCGGATCCACTCATCCGCCGATTGTGGCATGGCCGTGCACCGCGCCTTCCGATCCCCAGCGGCGGAATCGGGGCAAAAAAAAGCCCGCTAACAGCGTGCTGCCAGCGGGCCTGCTCCCTCCCCCACGTCGGGATGCAGGGCCATCCTGACCGAGCCCCGGACCCCTTGCACGCTGCACTGCAAAACAACACCAGACGGTTCAATTACCGCTGTTTTCGCGCATCAGACATGAATACGCGAAAAGGCGGCGATGACACCGGTGGTCCATGATTCGCCCGCAGCATCGATGGTGGCTTCGCAATGCCTTGGAACGCGACGGACCAGTACCAATGGCACGCGAAGGACTGCCATGGACGGCCTGTATGATCGCGAGCTGCCGCGCCGCCGGCGCCGCATGCCGCCACCCCACCGGGTCCGCATTCCGTGCAGCGCGCATGAGCGGGCGGCAAGCACAACTCCCCTTGCCAGATGCCCGTCACCCGTGACGGACAGGAACCTTCATGACGCCTGCCGTACCGCCGACCACCCGCACCCGCCGCTGGCTCAAGCCCGTCATCGGCATCGTTCTGATCGCCCTGGTGGCCTGGGGCTGGCAGAAGACGCGCACGCAGACGCCGGAGCGCCCGAACTGGCGCCAGCAGACCGTGCCGGTGCGCGTGGCCACGGCGGTGCAGGAGCCGCTGGTGGTGCGGCTGAAGGCACTGGGCACGGTGACGCCGTTGAACACGGTGACGGTCCGCAGCCGCGTCGACGGCGAGCTGGTGCGCCTGGGCTTCGAGGAAGGCCAGCGCGTCGATGCCGGCGACCTGCTGGCCGAGATCGATCCGCGTTCGTTCCGGATCCAGCTGGCCCACGCCGAAGGCACGCAGAAGCAGAACCTGGCCGAACTGGAGAACGCGCGCGGCGAGCTGAAGCGCTATCGCGACCTGCGCCAGGGCAACTACGTGTCCGCGCAGGACCTGGCCAACCAGGAGGCGCGCGTGCGCCAGTTCGAAGGCCGCCAGGACAGCGACCAGGCCGCAGTGGACGAAGCCCGCCTGCAGCTGCAGTACACCCGCATCACCGCGCCGGTGTCCGGCCGCGTCGGCCTGCGTGCGGTGGACGTGGGCAACCTGGTGCGCAGCGGCGACGAGGCCGGCATCGCCACCATCGCCCAGACCACGCCGATCAGCGTGCTGTTCACCATTCCCGAAGCCGAACTGCCGGCGGTGCTGGACGCGGTGCAGGCGCAGGCCGACCTGCCGGTCGAGGCCTGGGATCGCGAGGAACGGCAGCTGCTGGCCAGCGGCACCCTCGCCAGCCTCGACAACCGCATCGACACCGCGACGGCCACGCTGCGCCTGCGCGCCCGTTTCGCCAACGCCGACGAACGCCTGTTCCCGAACCAGTTCGTCAACATCCGCCTGCAGGTCAGCGACCGCCAGGCGCTGGTGATCCCCGATGCGGCGGTGCAGTTCGGCGCCAAGGGCAGCTTCGTCTACGTGATCGGGCAGGACAACAAGTCGAGCATGCGCAGCGTCCGCCTCGGCGCGTCCGAGAGCGGCAGGATATCGGTGCTCGAGGGCCTGCAGCCCGGCGAGCGGGTCGTGCTGGAAGGCCTGGACAACCTGCGTGACGGCACCGAGGTCGAGATCATCGACGGCCAGCCCGACGCCGCGGCGTCGGCGGCCGCGGACAACGCATGAACCTCTCGCGCGCGTTCATCCTGCGGCCGGTGGCGACCACGCTGCTGATGCTCGCACTGGCCCTGTCGGGCATCCTCGCCTACCGCCTGCTGCCGGTCGCCGCCCTGCCCCAGGTCGACTACCCGGTCATCCAGATCCTCACGCTGTATCCGGGCGCCAGCCCGGGCGTGACCACCAGCGCGGTGACCGCCCCGCTGGAGCGCCGCCTCGGCCAGATCCCGGGCCTGAAGCAGATGTCGTCGACCAGTTCGGCCGGCGCCTCGGTGATCACCCTGCAGTTCTCGCTGGACGTGTCGCTGGCGGTGGCCGAGCAGGAAGTGCAGGCGGCGATCAACACCGCCGGCAACCTGCTGCCCAACGACCTGCCGACGCCGCCGGTCTACCGCAAGGTCAACCCGGCCGATGCGCCGATCCTGACCCTGGCGATCACCTCCGAGACGATGGCGCTGCCGGCGGTCTACGACCTGGTCGACACGCGCATGGCGCAGCGCCTGTCGCAGGTCCCGGGCGTGGGCCTGGTCAGCCTGGCCGGCGGCCAGCGGCCTGCGGTACGCGTGCAGGTCAATCCGGCCGCGCTGGCGGCCAACGGCCTGGGCATGGGCGACATCCGCAGCGCGATCTCGGCGGCGAACGTCAACGCGCCGAAGGGCAGCTTCGACGGCCCGGTGCGGCAGATCCTGCTCGATGCCAACGACCAGATGGCCTCGCCCGACGAGTACCGCGCGCTGATCCTGGCCTGGCGCGACGGTGCGGCGCTGCGCCTGGGCGACGTGGCCGAGATCTCCGACGGCACCGAGAACCGGCACCTGGCCGCGTGGTCGGGGCGCACGCCGGCGATCCTGGTCAACATCCAGCGCCAGCCCGGCGCGAACGTGATCGACGTGGTCGACCGCGTGCGCGACCTGCTGCCGCAGCTGTCGGCGACGCTGCCGGCCGGCGTCGATGTCGAGGTGCTGAGCGACCGCACCGAATCGATCCGCGCCTCGATCCGCGGCGTGCAGCACGAACTGGTCATCGCGATCGGCCTGGTGGTGATGGTCACCTTCGTGTTCCTGCGCAACATCCCGGCCACGATCATCCCCAGCATCGCGGTGCCGCTGTCGCTGGTCGGCACCTTCGGCGTGATGCTGCTGGCCGGCTTTTCGCTCAACAACCTGACGTTGATGGCGCTGACCATCGCCACCGGCTTCGTGGTCGACGACGCGATCGTGATGCTGGAGAACATCGCGCGCCACATCGAGCGCGGCGAAAAGCCGATGGACGCGGCACTGAAAGGCGCGAAACAGATCGGCTTCACCCTGATCTCGCTGACCCTGTCGCTGATCGCGGTGCTGATCCCGCTGCTGTTCATGGCCGACGTGGTCGGCCGGCTGTTCCACGAATTCGCGATCACCCTGGCGGTGGCCATCGGCATCTCGCTGGTGGTCTCGCTGACCTTGACCCCGATGATGTGCGCGCGCTTCCTGCGCGGCGGCCACGCCACCCGCCGCGATGGCGAGGACGGCGATGCGCATGCGGCGCACGGGGAATCGCACCAGCAGGGCGACTACTTCGACCGCATCATCGCCGTGTACGACCGCTGCCTGGGCTGGGTGCTGCGCCACCAGGCCACGATGCTGGCCGCGACCGTGGCCACCCTGGCGCTGACCGTGCTGCTGTACCTGGCCGTGCCCAAGGGCTTCTTCCCGATCCAGGATTCCGGCCTGATCCAGGGCATCAGCGAGGCGCCGCAGTCGGTGTCCTTCGGCGCCATGGCGCAGCGCCAGCAGGCGCTGGCCGACGCGATCCTGCAGGACGCCGACGTGGCCAGCGTGTCGTCCTTCATCGGCGTGGACGGCGCCAACGCCACGCTCAACAGCGGCCGCTTCCTGATCGAACTCAGGCCGCACGCCGACCGCAGCGCCGGTGCGCTGGACGTGATCGAGCGCCTGCGCGGCCGCGCGGCCGAGGTGCCGGGCATCGCCCTGTACCTGCAGCCGGTGCAGGAGCTGGGCATCGAGGACCGGATCAGCCGGACCCAGTACCAGTTCGTGCTGACCACGCCGGATGCCGCGCTGCTCGCGCAGTGGACCCCGCGCATCGTCGAACGGCTGGGCCAGGCCGGCCCGCTCGCCGACGTGGCCAGCGACCTGCAGGACCAGGGCCTGCAGGCCTGGATCGAGATCGACCGCGATGCGGCCGCACGCCTGGGCGTCAGCGCCCGCGCGATCGCCGATGCGCTGTACGACGCCTTCGGCCAGCGCCAGATCTCCACCATTTTCACCCAGTCCAACCAGTACCGCGTGGTGCTGGAAGCACGTCCGGACTTCCAGCTGGGCCCCGACGCGATCGGCCGCATCCGCGTGCCCGGCGCCGATGGCCAGCAGGTGCCGCTGTCGGGCATCGCGCGCGTGGTCGAACAGTCGTCCTCGCTGCTGGTCAACCACGTCGGCCAGTTCCCGGCGGTGACGGTCTCGTTCAACCTCGCGCCCGGCGCGTCGCTGGGCGAGGCGGTGGACGCGGTCGAACGCGTGCGCGCGGAGATGGACCTGCCGCCGAGCATCGAACTGCGCTTCCAGGGCGCGGCCGATGCATTCCGCAATTCGCTGTCGAGCACGCTGTGGCTGATCCTGGCCGCGGTGCTGGTGATGTACATCGTGCTGGGCGTGCTCTACGAGAGCTACATCCACCCGATCACCATCCTCTCCACCCTGCCCTCGGCCACGGTCGGCGCACTGCTGGCGCTGCTGGTCAGCGGACGCAGCCTGGACCTGATCGCGGTGATCGGCATCATCCTGCTGATCGGCCTGGTCAAGAAGAACGCGATCATGATGATCGACTTCGCGCTCGAGGCCGAACGCGAGCAGGGCATGGCGCCGCAGCAGGCGATCCACCAGGCCGCGCTGCTGCGCTTCCGCCCGATCCTGATGACCACGCTGGCCGCGCTGTTCGGCGCGATCCCGCTGATGCTGTCCAGTGGCTCGGGCGCCGAACTGCGCCAGCCGCTGGGCCTGGTGATGGTCGGCGGCCTGATCGTCAGCCAGGTGCTGACCCTGTTCACCACACCGGTGATCTACCTGTTCTTCGACCGCCTGTCCAAGCGTCGCAGCAGCGCGGCCGGGGCGGGCCTGGAACCGGCATGACCGTGGCGCACGTGCACCGGAGCGCGGCATGAACCTGTCGCGCCTCTTCATCGAACGCCCGGTCGGCACCGTGCTGCTGGCGGTGGCGGTGCTGCTGTCCGGCGCGCTGGCCTGGGCGATGCTGCCGGTGTCGCCGATGCCGCAGGTCGACTACCCGGCGATCAACGTCGAGGCGCGGCTGCCCGGCGCCGGCCCGGAGACGATGGCCGCCAGCGTGGCCACGCCGCTGGAACGCGCACTGGGCACCATCCCGGGCGTGACCGAGATCCGTTCCAGCAGTTCGCAGGGCTCGGCCCGCGTCGACCTGCGTTTCGACCTGGGCCGCAACATCGACGACGCCGCGCGCGACGTGCAGGCGGCGATCAACACCGCGCGCAGCCAGCTGCCCAGCGGCATGCCCGGGCTGCCCACCTACCGCAAGATCAATCCTTCGCAGGCGCCGGTGATGGCGCTGGCGCTGAGTTCGGACACGCTCTCGCGCGGCCAGCTCTACGACGTGGCCGCCACGATCATCGCGCAGAAGCTGGCGCAGATTCCCGGCGTGGGCCAGGTCAACATCGGCGGCGGTTCGCTGCCGGCGGTGCGCGTGTCGCTGGATCCCAATGCGCTCAACCACCAGGGCCTGGCACTGGACGACGTGGCCAACGCGATCCGCGAGGCCAACGCGCTGCGGCCGCTGGGCAGCGTCGAGGACGGGCAGCGCCGCTGGCAGATCGAAGCCAACCTGCAGCTGCGCACCGCGCAGGACTACCGCGAGCTGCTGGTCGCCTGGCGCGACGGCCGCCCGGTGCGGCTGGGCGACGTGGCCAACGTCGGCGAAGGCACCGAGGACCGCTATGCGGCGGGCTTCCACAACGACCGCGACGCGATCCTCCTGGTGATCAACCGCCAGCCGCAGGCGAACATCATCGAGACCGTCGATGCGATCCACGCGCAGCTGCCCACACTGCGCGCGCTGCTGCCGGCCGCCGCCGAGATGACCGTGGTGGTCGACCGCTCGCCGGTGATCCGCGCCACCCTGCGCGAGGCCCAGGTCACCCTGCTGCTGGCGATCGGCCTGGTCGTGCTGGTGGTGCTGGCCTTCCTCGGCAACATGCGCGCCGCGCTGCTGCCGACCTTCGCCATCCCGGTGTCGCTGGCCGGTGCGCTGGCGATCATCTGGCTGCTGGGCTTCTCGCTCAACACGCTGTCGCTGATGGCGCTGATCGTGGCCACCGTGCTGGTGGTCGACGATGCGATCGTGGTGCTGGAGAACATCTCGCGCCATCTCGAACAGGGCCAGCCGCCGGTGCAGGCCGCACTGCGCGGCGCGGGCGAGGTCGGCACCACGCTGCTGTCGATGAACATCGCGCTGGCCGTGGTGTTCCTGTCGATCCTGTTCCTGGACGACTTCGTCGAACGCCTGTTCCGCGAATTCTCGATCACCCTGGTCGCGGCGATGGGCGTTTCGCTGCTGGTTTCGCTCAGCCTCACGCCCAGCCTGTGCGCGCGCCTGCTGCGGCGGCGCGATGCGGCGGCGGCCAACGATGCGCCGCCGCCACGCAACCCGCTGGCGCGTTTCGCCTCGCGCCAGTTCGACGGGATCCGCACCGGCTACCTGCGCTCGCTCGACGGCACGCTGCGCCACCTGCCGGCGATGCTGCTCGGCTTCGTCGCGGTGATCGGCCTGAACGTGTGGCTGTTCAGCCAGGTGCCCAAGGGCGTGGTGCCGCGCCAGGACACCGGCCAGCTGCGCGGCTTCGCCCGCGGCGACGACGGGCTGTCGTTCCAGGTCATGCAGCCCAAGCTGGCGGAATACCGCAAGCTGCTGCTGTCCGATCCGGGCATCGCCGAGATCGGTGGCTTCGTCGGCGGCAGCAGCGGCGCCAACAACGCCTTCATCCTGATCCAGGCCAAGCCACTGCACGAACGCGGCCTGCCCAGCCAGCAGATCATCGACCGCCTGCGCATGCAGATGCCGCGGATTCCGGGCGGGCGCATGGGCCTGTGGGTGGACCAGGACATCAACCTGGGCGGCGGTGGCGGCAACGATGGCGAGTACGACCTGCGCCTGCTGTCGGACGACCTCGACCTGCTGCGGTTGTGGACGCCACGCATCCAGGACGCGCTGTCCAGGCTGCCGCAGCTGACCGATGTGGAGGCCGCCGGCGACGAAGGCGCACGCCAGGTGGTGCTGGAGATCGACCGCGACGCCGCAGCGCGCCTGGGCGTGGACGTGCGCACGATCGCCAGCGTGCTCGACAACTCCTTCAGCCAGCGCCAGGTCGCCACCCGCTACGACAGCCTCAACCAGTACCGCGTGGTGATGGAACTGGACCCGCGCTACACGCAGACGCCGGACACGCTGGACCGCGTCTACGCGATCGCCGGCGACGGCCGCCGGGTGCCGCTGTCGGCCTTCGCCAGCTACAGCTACGGCATGGCCAACGACCGCGTGCAGCACCGCAACCAGTTCGCCAGCACCAGCGTCGATTTCGCGCTGGCGCCCGATGTGCGGCTGGAGGATGCGGTGCTCGCGATCGACGACGCGCTGGCACGGCTGATGCTGCCGGTCGCGATCCAGGCCCGCCATGGCGAGGCGGCCGACAGCCTGCAGCAGCTGCGCGACCGCCAGCTGTGGCTGATCCTCGGCGCCATCGTCGCGGTCTACATCGTGCTCGGCATCCTCTACGAGAGCTACGTGCTGCCGCTGGCGATCCTGTCCAGCCTGCCGTCGGCCGGCATCGGCGCGCTGGTCGCGCTGATCTGGTTCGGCAGCGAGCTCAACCTGATCTCGCTGCTCGGCCTGTTCCTGCTGGTCGGCGTGGTGATGAAGAACACCATCCTGATGGTCGACTTCGCCCTCTCCGCACAGCGCGACGGCAAGGACCCGCACACCGCGATCCACGAGGCCGCGCGCCTGCGCTTCCGCCCGATCCTGATGACCAGCGTGGCCGCCCTGCTCGGCACCCTGCCGCTGATGCTGGCCACTGGCGAGGGCTGGGAAATGCGGCGTCCGCTGGGGCTGGCCATCGTCGGCGGCCTGGCGGTCAGCCAGGTGCTGACGCTCTACACCACGCCGGCGATCTACCTGGCGCTGGCACGACTGCGTCTGCGCTGGGCACGTCGATCGGCGCCGCACGCAGCGGGCGTTGTACCGGACAACGGCTGACGGCCGAAGCACGGCCGTGGCGGTCGCCATGACGGCCGGACGCCGCGTCCGCGGAACGCGGATGCAATCCCCTGCATCCGCGCACGCCACGCGGTGGTGTCATGGCCGTCGCGGGCAGCGCCCGCTCCAGCGCCTGCCGACAGGCCTGGATCACGCGGTGACAGTCTCGCGGATGCAGACGTGCGCGATTCCTGCTGGGTACTTCAGCGCGTACCGGCTCCATCCACGGCCGCCATCCGCCACATCCAGCCACGCCTGCCTCCGGCGATGGGGCCGTGCGCCGGCCGCATGCAGAAGCAGGGAACACGCCGGTGATGCCATCGGCTCCATCGAAGACAGGCACCGGCGCATGACGCCGGTGAGCCGCACGGGCAGGTCCCACCGCCGATGCGCGCCGCAGGACGCGGCGCAGCCACCTCAGGCCGCCGCGATCTCGCTGCGCTGCGCACGCCGCGTACGCACCGCCGCGGCCAGCCGCTCCAGCACCACGACCGACGCATCCCAGCCCAGGCAGCCGTCGGTGATGCTCTGCCCGTAGGTGAGTGCGCGGCCGTCGATCAGTTCCTGCCGGCCGCCGACCAGGTGGCTTTCGACCATCGCACCGACGATGCGCGTGTCGCCCGCTTCGATCTGGCGCGCGATGTCGTCGATCACCGCCGGCTGGTTGTCCGGATTCTTGCCGCTGTTGGCGTGGCTGGCATCGATCATCAAGCGCGTCGGCAGGCCGGCCCTGGTCAGTACCTCGCTCGCCGCCTGCACGCTGGCCGCATCGTAGTTGGGCGCCTTGCCGCCGCGCAGGATCACGTGGCAGTCCGGGTTGCCGGCGGTCGCGGCCACCGCCGAGCGGCCATCCTTGGTGACGGCCAGGAAATGATGCGCGTGCGACGCCGCCATCACCGCATCGGCGGCGATGCGCACGTTGCCGTCGGTGCCGTTCTTGAAGCCCACCGGGCAGGACAGGCCGGACGCCATCTCGCGGTGGATCTGGCTTTCGGTGGTGCGCGCACCGATCGCGCCCCAGGCGACCAGGTCGCTGATGTACTGCGGCGAGATCGTGTCCAGGTATTCGCAGCCGGCGGGCAGGCCGAGCAGGTTGATCTCGCGCAGCAGCGCGCGCGCCTTCTGCAGGCCACGATTGATGTCGAAGCTGCCATCCAGGTCCGGATCGTTGATCAGTCCCTTCCAGCCCACCGTGGTGCGCGGCTTCTCGAAATACACGCGCATCACGATCTCCAGCGCATCGCCGAGCGTGTCGCGCAGCGGGCGCAGCCGGCGCGCGTATTCGAGCGCGGCATCGGCATCGTGGATCGAGCAGGGCCCGATCACCACGGCCAGGCGATCGTCCTCGCCATGCAGGATGCGATGCAGCGCGCGCCGGCTGTCGGCGACGGTGTCCGAGGCGACGTCGTCGCAGGGAAGCCGCGCGATCAGTTCGGCGGGCGGGACGAGCGCATCGATGCGGCGGATGCGCAGATCGTCGGTATGGGGTGCCATGGGTCGTGCTCCTGGGAATCGGATCTTGCGGTGTCCCGCCGGAGACTGGCGACAAAAAAGCCGCCAGGGTCGCTGGCGGCTTTCAGGGGTGTGTTCCGTTGCTCGAACTTCAGAGCGCGCGTACCCCTTCCTCCGCCTGTGGCTTCGGAAAGTAGTACCAAAAATAGAAGGCGGCGCGCGTCGTGTTCACGGCGCCATTGATAACAGCCGTTTCCGGGCCGCGCAACCGTTTCAGGAGCAACATCGGCCGGCATGCGCGCGGCCAGCGCACGGCAGGCGTGGCGCCGGTGGAGATCCGGGGTTTCGAAGCAGCCTCGCCGGTCGCGTCGATGCGCGGTTCCGCTGCCGGCCTCGGGGCGGCCGATGCAGGCCGCTGTTTGTCGGCGCCATCGAACCGCCGTGTCGATGAGCACGTCGACGGACTCGCCCGGATGCATGCGCACGCGGGTGGCCCTGTTCCGTCGGAGCGCAGGCCTCCGGATGGGCTGACCTCGCCGACGCTGCCCGGCAGCGACGGCACACGCAGACGCGCATCGCCGAAGTACACCGGCAGTTCACCAAGGTGCCGCCGCTCTGCGTGGAATCGGCTGCTCGGAGCGCTCCGGCCCGCAATCGGATTCAATCCGCCGCACAAAAGGAAACCCCGCCTTGCGGCGGGGTTTCCAGGGTCAGGCTACCGCGGTGCGGGCTGGATCAGAAATCCATGCCGCCCATGCCGCCCATGCCGCCCGGAGCAGCCGGCTCGTCCTTCTTCGGCAGCTCGGCCACCACGGCTTCCGTGGTGATCGCCAGACCGGCGACCGAGGCCGCGTGCTGCAGGGCCGAACGGGTGACCTTGGTCGGGTCCAGGATGCCGAACGCGATCATGTCGCCGAACTCGCCGGTCGCGGCGTTGTAGCCGAAGTTGCCTTCGCCTTCCTTCACCTTGTTGACGATGACCGACGGCTCTTCGCCGGCGTTGGCGACGATCTCGCGCAGCGGGGCTTCCAGCGCGCGACGGGTGATCGCGATGCCCAGGTCCTGGTCCGGGTTGATGCCCTTCAGGCCTTCGACGGCCTTCAGCGCACGGATCAGGGCGACGCCGCCGCCCGGGACCACGCCTTCTTCCACTGCAGCGCGGGTGGCGTGCAGGGCGTCTTCGACGCGGGCCTTCTTTTCCTTCATCTCGATCTCGGTCGACGCGCCGACCTTGATCACCGCAACGCCGCCGGCCAGCTTGGCCACGCGCTCCTGCAGCTTCTCGCGGTCGTAGTCCGAAGAGGTCTCTTCGATCTGCGCCTTGATCTGCTTGATGCGCGACTCGATGGCGGCGGTATCGCCGGCGCCGTCGATGATGGTGGTGTTCTCCTTGGAGACCTGCACCTTCTTGGCGCGGCCCAGATCCTTGATCGTGGCCTTCTCCAGCGACAGGCCCACTTCCTCGGAGATCACGGTGCCGCCGGTCAGGGTGGCCATGTCTTCCAGCATCGCCTTGCGACGGTCGCCGAAGCCCGGCGCCTTGACGGCCACGACCTTGACGATGCCACGGATGGTGTTGACCACCAGGGTCGCCAGGGCTTCGCCCTCGACTTCCTCGGCCACGATCAGCAGCGGCTTGCCGGCCTTGGCCACGCCCTCGAGGACGGGCAGCAGGTCACGCACGTTGGAGATCTTCTTGTCGTGCAGCAGGATGAACGGGTCGTCCAGGTCGGCCGACTGGCTCTGCTGGTTGTTGATGAAGTACGGCGACAGGTAGCCGCGGTCGAACTGCATGCCCTCGACCACGTCCAGCTCGTTCTCCAGGCCCGAGCCTTCCTCGACGGTGATCACGCCTTCCTTGCCGACCTTCTTCATCGCCTCGGCGATGATGTTGCCGATCGACTCGTCCGAGTTGGCCGAGATCGTGCCGACCTGGGCGATCGCCTTGTCGTCGGCGGTCGGCTTGGACAGATTCTTCAGCTCGCCGACGGCGGCCACGACGGCCTTGTCGATGCCGCGCTTGAGGTCCATCGGGTTGATGCCCGCGGCGACGGCCTTCAGGCCCTCGCGGATGAACGCCTGCGCCAGCACGGTGGCGGTGGTGGTGCCGTCACCGGCGATGTCGGAGGTCCGCGAAGCGGCTTCCTTCACGATCTGCGCGCCGATGTTCTCGTACTTGTCGGCCAGTTCGATCTCCTTGGCGACGGACACGCCGTCCTTGGTGATCGTCGGCGCGCCGAAGCTCTTCTCGAGCACGACGTTGCGGCCCTTCGGGCCCAGGGTGACCTTGACCGCGTTGGCCAGGGTGTTCACGCCCTTGAGGATGCGGGCGCGTGCGTCTTCGCCGAAGCGGACTTCTTTGGCTGCCATTTCAATGATTCCTTAGAACGAATGCGTGGGTGTCGGGGTCGGGCGGGAAGCGAGGCTCAGCCGAGGACGGCGAAGATGTCGTCTTCCTTCACCACCAGGTACTCGGCGCCGTCGAACTTGACCTCGGTGCCGCTGTACTTGCCGAACAGGACCTGGTCGCCGACCTTGACCACCGGGGCGCGCACGTTGCCGTTGTCCAGCACCTTGCCGGCGCCGACGGCGACGACTTCGCCCTTGATCGGCTTTTCGGTGGCCGAATCCGGAATCACGATGCCGCCGGCCGAAACCTTCTCTTCTTCCGTCCGCTTGATGACGACGCGGTCGTACAGGGGCTTGATATTGCTCATCTCAATCCTTTAAGTGATTGACTGGGTTGGAATTTGGGTGGCGAGTCTAGCACTCGCACCCTGCGAGTGCCAGAACCGCGGCCGCAGGCAGTTTGCAGCTGCGCCGGGGCGGTACACAGGCAGATGGGGGGGCGCGCCGATGCTTTCAAGGGCCCCAAACGACCGGGCCGCCCTGGAGGGCGGCCCGGTGGTGGATCAGAGGTAGCGACTCCATTGCACCCGCCCATCCACGGCGGGAATCGAGGTGGGCGCTTCGCAGACCGGGAGATAGAGCTGGTCGCCCGAGGTCGGCACGCTGACACGCGCGCCGCCCTGATTGATGAGCGTCGTGCTGCCTGGCTGATTGGCACCCACGGTGATGGTGCCCTGGACGACCGTCACGTTGGCGGCCGTCTCCAGGCCACCGCCCAGAATCACGCTGCCGTAGATGTTCCACCCGGACAGCTGGCCCCCACCTTCGGTCGCGATGGCGACGTTGCCGATCGGCACTCCCACATGGGACGTGCCGCTGGCGTCGGTCCATGAGGCGAACGCCGGCGTGGACCCGGTCTTGTCGCACAGGTTGGTCGGCCAGAAAGCGCCGCCGCACACCAGGGCGGGCGTGGAGAAGTTCGGCGCGATCAGCCCGCCATGCCCGGCCTGGGTCAGGGTGACCTTGCCCGTGCCGGCGATGGTGTTCACCAGATCCTGGCCACCCTGCGTTCCGTCCACGGTGAAGGGGCCGTCGAACCACACCACGCCCTTCGGGAAGTTGGAAAGACCCGTGACTTTCCAGCCGCCAGCTGCGGTGGCGTCGCGGAAGCAGTGCGCGCCCGCATTGTTCGTATCGGTCTGCCAGTTGCAGGTCAGGAACGGAGCACCGGTGCCTGCCGGCATGCGCCGCAGATCGCCGGTCGCCAGGTTGTACGTCCCGTCGATCGAGGCGCCCGCAGCCGTCTTCGCGTTGCGGATGGTGAGCATCGGCACACCGCCCTGGAACTCGAAGATGTAATTGGCCTGCGACTTGTACGCCTCGGCGTCGACCGCCCTCACCCGTGCATCGCAGAACGGAATGCCGGGAAGTCCCGGAGACGTCCCGGATTGCGCGGCCTGCACACCTGCCGCCGCCGGACCCTCGCTGGCCGGCAGCAATGTCTTCCCACCGGCGTAGTAGATCTGCCCGGCGATGCGTCCGGACGCGTTCACCCTGGGGAAATTCCAGTGGTTGGTCGACGAGCTGCGCCCGGCGCCCCGCGCCCAGAGGTCGCCGCCACCGACCAGGGTTCCGATGGTCCCGGTCCCGAACTGCAGATGACCGTTCGACAGCAGGCGGGTCACGTTCGCGCTGCCGGTCAGGCCGCCACTGGGGCTCAGGCCGAGCGCCACGTTGTGGCCCCAGACCAGTCCGGCGTCCTGCAGTCCCTGGCCGTTGATCGCACCGCCGAAGATCGAACCGGAGCGCAGGGTGAAACTGTCGGGCATCGCGCCTTCACCCTTCAGACGGACGCCTGCGGCGCTTGCGCCACTGATCAGCCCCGTCGTCGCGTTGATCGTCAGAGCGGCGGGATCGACCAGGAACTGGCTGCCATCGGCAAGCGTCACCACGAAGGTCGCGATGCCAACACCGGGCACCACCGTACCGGTCACCCAGGGCAGCCCGGTGTTGACGGTCGATGCGATCAGGGTGCCACCGACCTGGGTCGTCCCCACCACCTGGTCGCCGACGAGCAGGGTCGCCGTGTAGGCGCCGGCCTTGATCTGGCTGTAACGCGCACCCGATGCGGATCCATCCAGCGTGACGTCGCGTCCCCACAGGCTCGTCCCCTGCGGCGGGCTGGAACCATGCACGTTGACGGTCCCTTCCGCATGCAGGTAGCCATTGGCGCTCACGCCGCCGCCATTGACGTCGATGTTGCCCTTCGCGCAACCCGAGACCCGGGCCTGGCCCGCATTGCTCATCGTCATGTTGCCGGCGACGGCGATGTTCTCGTAATTGGTCACGGTCCCGTCGGTGACGCCAAGCGACCCGCCGGTGATGTTGAGATCGCCGTTGAACACCATCAGCGCGGGCGGCAGCGATGCACAGGCGCCGCTGGAGCCCCCCATGCCGGGGGTGATGCTGTAGACGACCTCGACGGTCGAGGTCGTCAGCGCACTTCCCTCACCGGCGGTGCCGGTGACCTGGGCCGTCACCCGGAAGATGCCGACACTGCCGTTGACGCGGCAGACCTCGACGAGCCGCGCCCGCGCGACGCCGAGTGAATCGAGGCCATTGATGTCGATGACGCCGGTCGAGGGCGCTGCATCGCACAGCCCCGGGATGGATGCGTCGTTCCAGTTCCCGCTGGTCAGCGGCACCGGCGCTGCACCGGTCGAAGCGCTGGCACTCGAACTGCTTGCCGAACTCGAGGCGCCTCCGCTCGAGGGGATCACCACACCCTGCTCGTTCCAGTGCGCGCTGTCCCCCTGCGACCACTTCCCCACCGTGACCGCGTCCACATTCACCAGCCCGGCGCGCAGCACTTCGACACCACGCCAAGCGGCGCCTTGCGCGGCCGTCGTGGAATGCACGGTCAGCTGTCGCTGCTGGCTGCCGCGCAGCGAGTAGGCGACGATCAGCACCGTGACGGTCACCGCCAGCGCGACCAGCAGCAGGATCAGGATGGTGGCGACGCCGCGTTGCGCGCGTTGCCCGCCGAACGAGGGGCGAGCCCTGTCTGGAGTCATGAGGGTGTCCCGGTGGGAGGGGCAGGGTCGGTTCCACCGGCGCCTGCGGCGGCGATGTTGGGGAGACAGACCGAGAAAAGAACGCCGGCATCGGCATCGCCACCGGCCAGCAGCACCACCTGCTGCGACGACGGGGCCGCACCGCTGACCTGCTGGGCGTACGGCAGCGTGCAGCCATCGCCTGCCGAGCCATCGCGCAGTTCGAACACCGCATTGGCCAGCAGGTTGGCCCCGACTTCGTCGGTGTAGTCGTTGCCTTCGCGATCCTGCGCAACGAAGAACGCTTCCTTCGATGCCAGGAGACTGTATCCGCCAGCGGTCCAGCCCGCCGCACTGCTGCAGGCCGACGGCGTCATCGCGTACACCCCCGGCTCACGCGCACCGGAGGGCGCCCTGAGGATTTCAATACCTGCGCAGGTGCTTGCACCGCCGGACACGGCCGACTGGAATCGCCACACCACACGCGCCTCGTCATCGTCGGAGACGTCCAGCACGGGCTGGGTGTCGTCGGCGGCGATGCCATAGCCTGCCTGCTGCATCTCGACCTGGGCCGACAGCATCGCCAGCGAGACCTGCCCGTCGCGGACCGCGGACCGGGACGCATTGCCCGAAATCTCGATCATCATCTTGTACACGGCGAGCATCGCCGCGATGGTCAGCAGCGAAATGACCAGGCCGATCATCATGCCGATGAGGGTGGCACCGCCCTGGCGGCGCCTCGATGCACACATGCTCATGAATCGCCCCCGGGTATCTGGCGCGTTCCGACCACCAGCGCCGGCTGATTCTCGCCATCGCTCAGGCCCAGCGTGCTTGCCGCGACACTGAGGATGACTTCGCGCGGGATCTTGCTCGGGTCGACCGTCGAGGCCACGGCAGCGGCACCGATCTGAAGCTGGACATCGGCGGAAACCGCCGGGCATTCGATGGCCGGCGTCACCACATCACCGTTGGGCAGCACGAACTGCCGATCCGATTCGGGCAGCGTGCACAGGCCGACGCCCTTGGACTGCAGGAGGTCGCGCATGTGGTTGACCGCCAGCATTTCGATCTTGGCGTCACGCTGGCTCACGGAAATCCGGGAAGCCACGTGCGCCATGCCGGCGCCGACCACGGCCGTGATCAGAACGCCGACAAGCGCCTCGAGCAGCACGTCGCCGCGCTGGCGGCCCGCACGAGGCGACGATTCACAGAAGCGAGACATCGATGCCCTCCTGGCTGCCGACCGTGATCGAGACGGACGCCTGGTCGGGCGACGCGCAGGCATTGCTGCTCAGGTCCGCGACGTCGCGCTGGAGTCCACGGCTGTCGTAGGCGGCGCAGTGGAAATCCACGCTCGCGGCCTTGAGGGCCAGGTCCGCGCCCGGGTTGGAAATGCACCCCAGCCACGAGACGCCATCCGCGGCCTTGTCCGCGCCCGCGTCGGCGCAGGACTTGCCGGCGGCCAGGCATGTCGTGGCGGGCCAGGCGCCGGACGCACGTGACACGACACACAACGCCTTTTCGTCGGCCTGGTACAGCACGGCGGCGACCGGTTCGCCGGACGCGACGGCCTCGGGATTGCGCATCGCCAGCGCGCGCGCATGTCCCACCGCCTCGATGAGGTTGCTCCGCGCGCGCATCTGTCGCGTGCCATCCACCCAGGCCCCGGTGAACGGCATGGCCGCCAGCAGCAGCAGGGCCATGATCACGATCGTGATCATCAGCTCAAGCAGGGTGAAGCCGGACGCTGCGCGCGGGCGGTTCACCATGACACGTCGCCGTACGCGCTGCAGCCGCTGCTGCTCCCGCGCGTGTTGTCGGCGGCAAGCGACAGGGTGCACTCCGAAAGCTTGCTGCCCGATGCCCCGGCCGCCGAGATCGTGTAGCCGCCGGTGTTCGAGTAGCTGAAGCCGAAATCGCCGGATTTCGAGGCCGGGCTCCAGCCCGGGAACGCGGCCTTGACCGCGGAGGTATCGGCGGCGGCGGCACTGGGATACGCCAGGGTGCGCTGGCGGTGGTTCTCGACCGCGGCCGACAGCGCCTGCAGGTCGGCCTGGGCCGTCCGGATCTTGCTGCGCAGGACATAGTCCATGTAGCTCGGCAGCGCCAGCGCGGCGAGAATGGCGATCACGGCCACCACGATCATCAATTCGATCAGGGTGAAACCGCCAGATTTTGGCTTCATGTGCACGTTCGCAAGACTCCCCGTCGTCTCGCCGGAACCCTTCGGGTTGAAGTACCGGCATTCCCCATTGCCCGGCACTGGCCTGAGCCACGCCCTGCCGCAGTGCAGCAAACGGCATTCTGCACGCAAGCCTACTGGTTTGCCACCGACCCCAACCGTGATACGCATCACTATTCACATACTTGAACAATTACGTCATAAGCGCGCCCCTGCGCACGCACGGGTACCATTCCAGCACCTTCGCCCGGCAGTCTCATGCCCGCATGATCCAGCTCGTCTTCTGCGCCTGCCCGCCCGAGGCCGCGGGGCGGATCGCCGACGCACTCGTCGCGACCCGGCTGGCGGCCTGCGTCAGCGTGCTTCCCGCCATGTCCTCGACCTACCGCTGGCAAGGTGCCATCGAGCGGGCCGAGGAGACATTGCTTGTGATCAAGACGCACGCAAGTCGCGTGCCTACGCTGGTCGAACGGATCCGCGAGCTGCATCCGTACGAACTCCCGGAGGTCATCGCGGTCGAAGCGGCGGGCGGCCTGCCGGCCTACCTGGCCTGGGTGGCCGCTGAAACCCGTGAGGAAGCCTGAGTCGATGTCCGCGCCACGCCACCTGACCCTGCTGGCCCTCCTTGGGCTGTTGTTGACCTGCCTGGTCACCCCGCGCGCCCTGGCGGTGGACGAAGCCGACCTGCTGCCGGTCGATGAGGCCTTCGTCCTCAGCGCCGGCGCGACCGAGCCGGGCCGCATCGACGTGCGCTGGAAGATCGCCGACGGCTATTACCTGTATCGGCACCGCACCGAGGTGCGCGCCCTGTCCGGCGCGGAAGGCGGCAGCCTGCGCCTGCCGCCCGGCAAGGCGCATGTGGACGAGTTCTTCGGCCCGGTCGAAACCTACCGGGGCCTGCTTGAAGGCCGGCTGGAGGGGATCCGCCCCGGCGCCGGCAGCACCCAGGCGGTCCTGCAGGTGAAGTACCAGGGCTGTGCGGACGCCGGCATCTGCTACCCCCCGCAGACCCGGGAACTCCGGGTCGCCCTGCCTGCGGCCGCTGCCGGGCTTGCCGGCCTGCCCGGCGGCAGCGCGGGCGCATCGAACGCGGCCGGCAATCCCCTGCGCGCGCTGTTGCAGGGCCAGGCCGCCCTGCCCGAGCGCCAGGCCTTCTCGCTGGACGCCATCGCCGACGGCGGCAACCGCATCCTGGTCCGGATGCAGCCGGCGCCCGGCTATTACATCTACCGGGACCGCAGCAGCTTCGCGCTCGAGGGCGCGCCGGGCGTCCAGACCGGCAAGCCGCGCTGGCCGAACGGCACGCGCCACCAGGACGAACATTTCGGCGAGGTGGTCGTCTACTTCGAAGCGGCCGAAGTGGTGGTGCCGGTCCTGCGCGAGCAGACCAGGGCCGCCAAGGCCACCCTGGTGGTGACCTTCCAGGGATGCCAGGACGGCGGCATCTGCTATCCACCGATGACCCGCCGGCTCACGCTGGACCTGCCCGCAGGCAAGACCGACGTGGTCGCCAACGTGGTGCCGCGCACGTCGTTGCCGGCGCCGCCGGACGACACGACCAGCCCGGCGATCCTGCCCGACGACGCCACGCCACCCGCATTCGGCGCGGACCCGGGCCCGGCCGGCCAGGACATGGACACCGAAGCGAACGACGCGACGCCGGCACTGGACGCCTCCGCCGGCAATGCGCAGCGCACCCCGGCTCCGGATAGCGAGGCCGGGGCGACGCGGCTGGCCGGCATCCTGCTGCTGGCCCTGCTCGGTGGCCTGGCCCTGAACCTGATGCCCTGCGTGCTGCCGATCCTGTCGCTGAAGGCGCTGGGCGTGGCCCAGAGCGGCGAAAGCCGGGCCCATGCCCGCAGCCACGCGCTGTGGTACACGGCCGGGGTCCTGGTCGCATTCGCCGCGGTCGGGATGCTGGTGATCGGCCTGCGCGCGGCCGGCCAGGCGGCCGGCTGGGGCTTCCAGCTGCAGCACCCATGGTTCGTGGCCACCCTGGTCTATCTGATGTTCGCGGTCGGCCTGAGCCTGTCCGGGGTGTTCACCCTCGGCGGCGGCATCGGCGGCATCGGCCAGTCGCTGGCCACCCGCACCGGGCCGGCCGGCGACTTCTTCACCGGGGTGCTGGCATGCGTGGTCGCCAGCCCCTGCGTGGCCCCGTTCATGGGCCCCGCGCTGGCGTATGCGTTCACCGCCTCGGCCCCGGCCGCCATCCTGGTCCTGCTGGTGCTCGGCCTCGGCCTGGCCCTGCCGTTCCTGCTGATCGGTTTCGTCCCGGGACTTGCGCAGCGCCTGCCCAGGCCCGGCGCCTGGATGGAGACGTTCAAGCAGGTGCTGGCGTTCCCGATGTACCTGACCGCGATCTGGCTGCTCTGGGTGCTGGGCCGTCAGCGCGGCGTCGATGCGATCGCCTTCGTGCTGGCGGGTGCGGCCCTGCTGGCGCTGGCGCTGTGGTGGTTCGAGCGCAGCCGCTGGCGCGGCAGTCGCACTGCACGCGCCCTCGCGCTGCTGCTGGCCGCGGTGGCGCTGGTGCCGGTGTGGGGCGTGACCCGGCTGGCGCCACCGGCGGCGGCCACCGTGGCCGGCAGCGATGTACTCGCCTATTCGGCCGACGCGCTGGACCGGCTGCGCGCCGAGAACCGGGTCGTGTTCGTCAACATGACCGCGGACTGGTGCGTCACCTGCAAGGCCAACGAACGCAACGTGCTGTCGGGCGAGGCCTTCCGCAGCTCGCTCGCCCGGGTCGATGGCGTCTACATGAAGGGCGACTGGACCAACGCCGATCCGGCGATCAGCGCCTTCCTCGAGGCGCACAAGGCGGTCGGCGTGCCGCTGTATGTGGTGTATGGGCCCGGCGCGCCTCCGGCGATCCTGCCGCCGGTCCTGACCTCGGCCGTGATCGAGGATGCGCTGCTGCGGGCCGCCGCGCGGTGAGCCAGCCGGTACGGCTGCTGCTGGTGATCGGCGTCGCCGGTGCATTGGGCCTGGTCGCCAGCTTCTGGTACGGCGGCAGCCCGCTGCAGCGGAGCGAAGGCGGGCAGCGCCTGCTCAACGCCGCCGCGAACGCGACCGCTCCCGCGCCGCCCGCCGGCGTGGTGCCGGCCGGTCCCGGCGATGCGCTGCCCACCCTGCACCTGCCCGACCTGCAGGGCCGGACGGTCGAACTGGGCGCCCTCGCCGGCGGCCGGCCGTTGCTGATCAACGTCTGGGCCAGCTGGTGCGGCCCCTGCATCGAGGAAATGCCGGAACTGGCGCGCTACGCCCGCGAACAGGGCGAGAGCGGGGTCCAGGTCGTCGGCCTGGCGCTGGATACCGACACCGCCGTGGCCGAGTTCCTGCAGCGCGTGCCGGTCGACTATCCGATCGTGCTGGAGACCCCCGGCCCGGCCGACGCCAGCGTCTGGCTCGGCAACACGCGCGGGCTGTTGCCCTACACGGTGCTGGTCGGCGCGGACGGACGCATCCTCAAGCAGAAGCTCGGCCCCTTCGTGGCCGGCGAGATCGAGGACTGGGCCGCGGCCGCGCTGCCCTGAGCGTGGCGCCCGGCGGGCATCGACCGTGCCAGGCCTCCAGCGGCCGGCACGCCCGCCGCATCCAGCCGGCCGGGCGACGAGGCAGAATTCAAGCAATTGCTTGAAACGCGGCCATCTTCGCCGAACTGGACAGTAATGAAGCCATCGCGCAGACTGCCGCCCTTTCGGGCTCCTTCCGCACGCATGGCGAACCTGCTGGTCCTGCACGGTCCCAACCTCAATCTGCTCGGCACGCGCGAGCCGGAGGTCTATGGCCGGACGACCCTGGCCGACATCGATGCCGAACTGTCCCGCCGTGCCGCCGCGGCCGGGCATGCGCTGGAAAGCCTGCAGTCCAATGCCGAACACGTGCTGGTCGACCGGATCCAGGCCGCGCGCCAGGACGGCACCGCCTTCATCCTGATCAACCCGGCCGCCTTCACCCACACCTCGGTCGCCCTGCGCGACGCGCTGGCGGCGGTGGCGATCCCGTTCATCGAGATCCACCTGTCCAACCCGCACAGCCGCGAACCGTTCCGCCAGCACAGCTATTTCAGCGACAAGGCGGTCGGCGTGATCTGCGGCTTCGGTGCCGACAGCTACCGCTACGCGCTGGACGCCGCACTGACCCGCCTGGGCGGTGCCGCGTGAGAGCCGGCCTGGCGCTGCTGCTGGCCCTGGGTCCGGCGGCAACCTGCGGCGCCGTGCGTGCCGACGTGCTGGAGGCCGCCGACTGCGTCGAGCCGATCGCCACCATGCAGCGCGACCTGTGCCAGTCGGACGAGTACGCACGGCTCGATGCCGCGCTCGACCACGCCCTGCGGGACGCACGTGCCCGGCTCGATGCCGGCGCCTCCTGCATCAGCGCCTGCGCCGAGGCCGCACACGCCCTGGCCGACGCGCAGCAGGCATGGACCACGTTCCGCGCCCGCGACTGCGAGGCCGCCTACGCGATCGCCATCGACGGCAGCGGGCGCAACGACGCGCGCCTGGGCTGCCTGATCGAACACACCCGGATCCGCACCGGACAGCTGCAGCGGCTGTAAACCGCGCCTGTCCTTCCCTTTTCATTGCACCAACCACGAGGCCTGTATGGATCTCCGCAAAATCAAGAAGCTGATCGACCTGCTCGAGGAATCCAACCTCGCCGAGATCGAGATCAAGGAAGGCGAGGAAAGCGTGCGCCTGTCGCGCATCCCGACCGGCGGCTATGCGCTGGCCACCCCGGCGGCCGCGCTGGAAGTGCGCGCTCCGGCCGCCGCCGCACCGGCCGCCGCGCCGATGCCGATGAGCTCCCCGACCGAGTCCGCCACCGGCGGCGCCCCGAAGGCCGGCGCCGACCTGCCCCCGGGCCATGTGGTCCGCGCGCCGATGGTGGGCACGTACTACGCGTCCCCGTCGCCGGACAAGCCGGCCTTCGTCAGCGTCGGCCAGCAGGTCAAGGCCGGCGACACGCTCGGCATCATCGAGGCGATGAAGATGTTCAACCCGATCGAGGCCGACACCTCCGGCACCGTGGTCGCCATCCTGTGCGAGGCCGGCCAGCCGATCGAGTTCGACCAGCCGCTGTTCGTGATCGGCTAAAGGACCTCCCATGCTGGATAAAGTCGTCATCGCCAATCGCGGCGAGATCGCACTGCGGATCCTGCGCGCCTGCCATGCGATGGGCATCCGCACGGTCGCCGTGCACTCGACCGTGGACCGCAACCTCAAGCACGTGGCCATGGCCGACGAGTCGGTCTGCATCGGGCCGGCACCGTCCACCGACAGCTACCTCAACATGGCCTCGATCATCGCCGCGGCCGAAGTCACCGACGCCCAGGCGATCCACCCGGGCTACGGCTTCCTGTCCGAGAACGCCGCCTTCGCCGAGCGCGTCGAGCAGTCCGGCTTCATCTTCATCGGGCCCAGGGCCGACACGATCCGCCTGATGGGCGACAAGGTCGAGGCGATCCGCGCGATGAAGGAGGCCGGCGTGCCGTGCGTGCCCGGCTCCGGCGGTCCGCTCGGCGACGACGCGGCCACCAACGTCAAGATCGCCCGCGAGATCGGCTACCCGGTCATCGTCAAGGCGGCCGGCGGCGGCGGCGGTCGCGGCATGCGCGTGGTGCATTCCGAGGCCGCGCTGGTCAACGCGATCGCCACGACCAAGAGCGAAGCCAAGGCCGCGTTCGGCAACGACCAGGTCTACATGGAGAAGTTCCTGGAGAATCCGCGTCACGTGGAGATCCAGGTGCTCGCCGATGGCCAGGGCAACGCGATCCATCTGGGCGAACGCGACTGCTCGATGCAGCGCCGCCACCAGAAGGTGGTCGAGGAAGCGCCGGCACCGGGCATCACCGCCGAGCAGCGCGCCGAGATCGGCAAGGTGTGTACCGAGGCCTGCGTGCGCATCGGTTACCGCGGCGCCGGCACGTTCGAGTTCCTGTACGAGAACGGCCGCTTCTACTTCATCGAGATGAACACCCGCATCCAGGTTGAGCATCCGGTCACCGAGATGGTCACCGGCATCGACCTGGTCGCCGAGCAGCTGCGCATCGCCGCCGGCCACCCGCTCTCGATCAGGCAGGAGGACGTGGTGCTGGACGGCCACGCGATCGAATGCCGCATCAACGCCGAGGATCCGGAGACCTTCATCCCCAGCCCCGGCCTGATCCAGCACTTCCACGCACCGGGCGGCCCGGGCGTGCGCGTTGATACCCACATCTACGAGGGCTATCGCGTGCCGCCGAACTACGACTCGATGGTCGGCAAGCTGATCGTGCACGGGCCGGACCGCGAGACCGCGATCTGCCGCATGCGCGTGGCGCTGAGCGAGATGGTCGTGGACGGGATCAAGACCAACATCCCGCTGCAGCAGCGGATCATGCGCGACAAGGGCTTCCAGGCCGGTGGGCAGAACATCCACTACCTGGAAAAGCGCCTGGCCGAGCGCAAGAACCAGTCGATCGCGCTGGGTTGATCGACCTGCGTGGATGCGGCCGACGCGCCGCATCCACGCCAGCGCCGGAGCAAGTGGGCCGGCCACCCCGGAAGACTCCCGATGTTGTTCCGGCCGTGCGCAGGCATCCTCCGGCCCGGCACGCGTACGGGCGCGCGCCCGCGCCCGTAGGCGCCGCCTGTCGTGCAGGCCCGCCACGGCGCAGGCATCGCGTCCTGCCACGCGCCCGACCACGACCGCGGCCACCGATGCAGCGCCGGTGCGCGAGCGGCCGTCGTGGCGTCTCCCGCACGTGCGGAACACGACCCGCGTCGCCATCACGCACGTCGAATCCAGGGCCGATCGATGCCGGTGCGCCGTCGCAGCCGCCAGGCCCGTCCGCCGGACAGAACGGTGCATGGCCCGGCACTCCGCCACGCCATGCGCTTCAGGCGATAATCGCCGCCTGACGATGCGCGGCCGGACATCCGCCGCGGTCTCCCGCTTCGACCAAGGACACCCATGCCGTACCTGGAACTCTCGCTGCGCAGCACCGAGGCCGAACAGCCCCGCTACGAGCGCGCCCTGGACGACCTCGGCGCGCTGTCGGTGACCCTGCTCGATGCCGACGCCGATACCCCGAACGAACGCGCGATCCTCGAACCCGGCGTCGGCGAGACGCCGATCTGGAAGTCGCTGGTTCTGACCGCGCTGTTCGAGGACGGCACCGATGCGCTCGCCCTGCTGGCCGCGCTGGATGCCTTCGATCCCGAACTCGACTGGAGCCAGGCCGGCTTCCGCAAGGTCGAGGACGAGGACTGGGAGCGCGCCTGGCTGGACCAGTTCAAGCCGATGCGCTTCGGCCAGCACGCCTGGATCGTGCCCTGGAACCACGAGCTGCCGGAGGATGCGCAGGCCGACGATGCGGCGATCGTGCGCCTCGATCCCGGCCTGGCCTTCGGCTCCGGCACGCATCCGACCACCGCGCTGTGCCTGCGCTGGCTCGACGGCCTGGCCACCGACGGCGTTCTTGGCGGCGCACGCGTGCTCGACTTCGGCTGCGGTTCGGGCATCCTCGCGCTGGCCGCGCTGAAGCTCGGTGCCGACCGCGCCATCGGCGTGGACAACGACCCGCAGGCGCTGATCGCCAGCGCCGACAATGCCGACCGCAACGGCCTGGCCGACCGCTTCAGCGTATTCCTGCCCGACGACGAGCCGGTCGCGACCTATCCGGTGGTGGTCGCCAACATCCTGGCCACCGCGCTGGATGCCCTGGCCGAGGTGCTGGCCGCACGCGTGGCACCGGGTGGCCGCATCGCCCTGTCCGGCATCCTGCGCGGACAGGAACCGGAGCTGCTCGAACGCTACGGCGCCTGGTTCGACCAGTTGCAGGTCGCCACCGAGGAAGACTGGGTGCGGATCGATGGTGTCCGCCGCTGAGCGGCGTGCTTGAATAGGCCATGTTCTTTCCCTGCCCGCACTGCCAGTTCCTGATCGCGCAGCATCCGCAGCAGCGGGCGTTGCCGGCGACGTGTCCGCGCTGCGGGAATGCGCTGGAAGACGCTGGCGAACCGATCGAAGCGGCTGCCGGCGCGATCGCGGGGAGCGAACCCGCCAGTGCGGCCGACGGCGTCGCGCCGTCCGGATCGGGCAACGAAGAAGACGCGCCCGCCGGCATCGATGCGTGCCCGCTGCAGGTCGACGCTCCGCGCGAACCGGACGCCACCGATGCAGCCGCCGACGTGCGGTCGCCGGCCACCGGATCGCCTTCCAGCGCAACGACGCGCATCGCCCGCACCGCGCCGCTGCGCTGGCTGCAGCAGCGTCCCTGGGCCGTGATCGCGGCACTCGCCGTGGTACTGGCGATCCAGGTCCTGCTGGCCGATCGCGCGCGCCTGGCCGCCGATGCGGGCTGGCGACCCGCGCTGGAAACCGTCTGCGGCGCACTGCGCTGCGCGCTGCCCGCCTGGCACGAACCCGCTGCATTCACCATGATCGACCGGCGGATCAGGCCCGCGACCGACACCGGTCCCGGCGTGCTCCGCGTCGATGCCAGTTTCCGCAACGATGCACGCTGGCCGCAGGCGTGGCCGGCCCTGCAGTTGTCGCTGGCCGACGCCGACGGGCGCACGCTCGGCAGCCAGGTCTTCCTGCCCGCGCAGTACCTCGACGCGGTGCCGGACACCCTGGTCGCACCCGGCCAGAGCGCACAGATCACCTTCCTGGTGCGCGAGCCCGGGCCGGGCACGGTGGCGTTCTCGTTCGAGTTCCGATGAATAGGACGCGCGCGCCCGGCAACGTGGCGGCGACCCAAGTCTCGCGCTAGACTCCCCTGCCCGCTCGAACGCGGACCCGCTTGATCCGGACCCCTCGTGCAGCAGAACGCTCCCTCGCGTGCCGATGCCGGCCGCCTTTCGCCCCGTCCTCCGTTGCGCGAACACGTCGCACAGTCCGTGCGCCGCTACCTGCGTGACCTCGATGGCGTGGACGCGAACGACGTCTACCAGATCGTGCTGCGCGAGATGGAAATCCCGCTGTTCGTCGAAGTGCTGAACCACTGCGAGGGCAACCAGAGCCGCGCCGCCGCGCTGCTCGGCATCCACCGCGCCACGCTGCGCAAGAAGCTCAAGGACTACGGGCTGACCTGAGCCCGCAGGTCGATGGCCGTGGGGACGGCCGTCGCGACACCGCCTTCGTCACCCGTGCGTCGGCATCGCGCCGAACGGCCATGCGCTGCCGCCCGCGCGGGCCTGGACAGGCAGGATCGGCCGGACGCGGCGCACGCAGCGCCGGGGCGGACGAGGCCGGGGGGCTATAATTCCGGCCCCTCTTCGCCACACACGCGCCCATGTCCTCCGATCTCCTGCACGTCCGCCGGGCCCTGCTGTCCGTTTCCGACAAGACCGGCCTGGTCGAACTGGCGCAAGCGCTGGCTGCGCGCGGCGTCGAGCTGCTGTCCACCGGCGGCACCGCCAAGGCGATCCGCGAGGCCGGGCTGGCGGTCAAGGACGTGTCCGAGGTCACCGGCTTCCCGGAAATGATGGATGGCCGGGTCAAGACGCTGCATCCGCTGGTCCACGGCGGCCTGCTCGGCCGCGCCGGCACCGACGATGCGGTGATGGCCGAACACGGCATCGGCGCGATCGACCTGCTGGTGCTGAACCTGTATCCGTTCGAGTCGGTCACCGCGAAGGCCGACTGCACGCTGGCCGATGCGGTGGAGAACATCGACATCGGCGGCCCGGCGATGCTGCGTTCGGCGGCCAAGAACTTCGCCCGCGTCGCGGTGGCGACCTCGCCCGACCAGTACGCCGGCCTGCTGGCCGAACTCGAGGCGAACGATGGCCAGCTGTCGGCCGCGCAGCGCTTCGCCCTGTCGGTGTCCGCGTTCAATCGCGTCGCCCAGTACGACGCGGCGATCAGCAGCTATCTGTCGGCGGTCACCGACACCACCGCCGAGGTGCCGGTGCGCAGCACCTTCCCGGCGCAGGCCAACGGCAGCTTCATCAAGGTCATGGACCTGCGCTACGGCGAGAACCCACACCAGCAGGCCGCGTTCTACCGCGACCTGTATCCGGCGCCCGGTTCGCTGGCGACCTTCACGCAGCTGCAGGGCAAGGAGCTGAGCTACAACAACATCGCCGACGCCGACGCGGCCTGGGAATGCGTGCGCCAGTTCGACGCGCCGGCCTGCGTCATCGTCAAGCATGCCAATCCCTGCGGCGTGGCGGTCGGCGTGGCCTGCGGCGACGCCTATGAGCTGGCGTATGCGACCGACCCGACCAGCGCGTTCGGCGGCATCCTCGCGTTCAACCGCACGCTGGACGCGGCCACCGCCAAGGTCATCCTGGACCGCCAGTTCGTCGAAGTGCTGATCGCCCCGGACTACGAGGACGGCGCGCTGGAGTACGCGATGAAGAAGGCCAACGTGCGCGTGCTGCGCATTCCGCTGGCGCCGGCCTCGGCCGGCTTCATCGACACCAAGCGGATCGGCTCGGGCCTGCTGATGCAGACCGCCGACGACCGCGTCGTCACCCGCGACGAACTCAAGGTCGTGACGAAGCTGGCACCGACCGACAAGCAGTTCGCCGATCTGCTGTTCGCCTGGAAGGTGGCCAAGTTCGTGAAGTCCAACGCGATCGTCTATGCGAAGGACAACCGCACCATCGGTGTCGGCGCCGGCCAGATGAGCCGCGTGTACTCGGCGCGCATCGCCGGCATCAAGGCCGCCGACGCGCACCTGGTGGTGCCCGGCTCGGTGATGGCCTCCGATGCGTTCTTCCCGTTCCGCGACGGCATCGACGCCGCGGCCGAAGCCGGCATCAAGGCGGTGATCCAGCCGGGCGGTTCGATGCGCGACAGCGAGACGATCGCCGCGGCCGACGAACACGGCATCGCGATGGTGTTCACCGGCGTACGCCACTTCCGCCACTGACCGTCCCGCCTGGAGCCGCGCCATGTGGATCCGCACCGAGACCGCCGCCGACCATGATGCGATCGCCCGCGTGATCGCCGCGGCGTTCGCCGGTGCGGACCATGCCTCCGGCACCGAGGCGCGGATCGTCGCGGCACTGCGTCGCGCCGGTGCGCTGGCGCTGTCGATGGTGGCCGACATCGATGGCCGCATCGCCGGCCATGTCGCGCTGTCGCCGGTGGTGCTCGACGACCGCAGCGAAGGATGGTTCGGGCTGGGCCCGGTCGCGGTCGACCCGCGCGACCAGGGCCATGGTGTCGGCAGCGCGCTGGTGCGTGCGGCCCTGGCCGAACTGCCGGCGCTGGGCGCACGCGGCTGCGTGGTGCTCGGCGAGCCGGCCTACTACACGCGCTTCGGCTTCCGCCATCATGCCGCGCTGCGCTATCCGCATGCGCCGGCCGGATACTTCCTTGCGTTGGCCTTGGACGCCGCGCCGCCGGCGGCCAGCGTGGCGTATCACGCTGCATTCTCCGCGGACTGAGCGGACGTGCGCTGTGCGACCCGTCGGGGTTCGTGGCGACACAGGCGCTGCGCTATGCTGACGCGCCCAGCACATGGGCCATCCCTGTCCGCATGACCGACACGCTCGACATCGACGCGATCCGTGAACGCCACCGCAGCCTCAACGACGAGGTCCTGAGACGGATCGCCGCCAGCGACGACGATGCCTGGAACGCGCAGGTGCGCGCACTGGCACGGGAAGAACTGGCGGCGCGCGGCATCGCCGCACCGTCACCGGTTGCCCCGCCGAAGACCGCGACGACACCGGCCGCGCCCGCCCGTGCCGCGGCCACCGGCCTGGAAGGCGCCAAATGGGCGGCCTATGCCGGCATCATCGTGCTGTTCTTCAGCCTGCTGATGCTGGGCAACGTCAGGGGGTGGTGGACGGCCACGAGGATGGACAGGTTCTTCGATTGCCTGTGGAGCTTCCATCCGGCCTGCCAGGTGTCGTACACGCGGGCCACCTCGCTCACCCACGAGTCCGGCAGGCTGTTCTCCATCGGCGGGCTGGCCTACGCCATCCACCTGTTCATCGGACTGGGCTTCCGCCTGTCGCTGCGCAGACTGATGGCGTGGTGGCTGGCGCTGATCGCGATCTGCGTCGTCAACCTCGTCGCCCTGCTCACCTGAGCACGCATCCCGCGCGGCTCATCTCACCAATCGGTCCGAACCATGTCCACACCCTTCAAAGTTCTCGTCATCGGCTCCGGCGGCCGTGAGCACGCCCTGGCCTGGAAGATCGCGCAGTCGCCGCGCGTGTCGGACGTGCTGGTCGCGCCGGGCAATGCCGGCACCGCCACCGAAGGCAGGTGCCGCAACGTGCCGGTCAAGGTCACCGACATCGCAGGCCTGCTGAAGCTGGCCCAGGACGAAGGCGTGGGCCTGACTGTGGTCGGCCCCGAGGTGCCGCTGGTGGCCGGCGTGGTCGATGCGTTCCGCGCCGCCGGCCTGCGCATCTTCGGGCCCACCGCCGCCGCCGCGCAGCTGGAAGGCAGCAAGGCCTTCGCCAAGGATTTCCTCGCCCGCCACGGCATCCCGACCGCGTTCTACGCCGTGCACACCGACGTCGATGCCGCGCTCGCCTACCTGCGCGAGAAGGGCGCGCCGATCGTGGTCAAGGCCGATGGCCTGGCCGCCGGCAAGGGCGTGATCGTGGCGATGACCCTGGAAGAAGCCGAAGACGCCGTGCGCGACATGCTGTCGGGCAACGCCTTCGGCGATGCCGGCGCGCGCGTGGTGATCGAGGAGTTCCTCGAAGGCGAGGAGGCCAGCTTCATCTCGATGGTCGACGGCGCCACCGCGCTGCCGATGGCCACCAGCCAGGACCACAAGCGCGTCGGCGACGGCGACACCGGCCCCAACACCGGCGGCATGGGCGCGTATTCGCCGGCCCCGGTAGTGACCGATGCGGTGCATGCGCGGGTGATGCGCGAGGTCGTCAATCCCACCGTGCAGGGCATGATCGCCGACGGCGTGCCGTTCACCGGCTTCCTCTACGCCGGCCTGATGATCGATGCCGCAGGCGCGCCCAAGGTGATCGAGTTCAACGTGCGCTTCGGCGATCCGGAGACCCAGCCGGTGATGCTGCGCCTGCAGTCGGACCTGGTCGACCTGGTCGAGGCGGCGATCGACGGGCAGCTGCACGTCACCGAAGCGCAGTGGGATCCGCGTCCGTCGCTGGGCGTGGTGCTGGCGGCCAGGCCCTACCCGGAAGCGCCGATCACCGGCGAGGTGATCTCCGGCCTGGAGGCCGTGCCGTCCTCGGCCAAGGTCTTCCATGCCGGCACCGCGCTGGACGCGGACGGCAACGTGGTCAGCGCCGGCGGCCGCGTGCTGTGCGTGGCCGCGCTGGGCGACAGCGTGTCCGACGCGCAGCGCAACGCGTACGCGGGCGTCGCCGCGGTCACCTGGGCGAACGCGTTCCACCGCACCGACATCGGCTGGCGCGCGATCGAGCGCGAGCGCGCCGCGGGCTGAACCCACGCCGGCGTGCGCGCCGCAAGGCGCCGCACGGCCGGCTGGCAGCGTGGCCACCGGCCTCGCGTCGCGCAGGGCCACGCAAGCGTTTCGCGTGAACGCGGGGCATGCCATCCTCGGCCTGCCCTCCACCGCCCCGCGCCGCCATGACCCCAGGCAACGCCCAGCTCACCATGTCCCTGCTGATGACGCCGGACATGGCCAACTTCTCCGGCAACGTCCACGGCGGCGCCCTGCTCAAGCTGCTCGACGAAGTGGCCTACGCCTGCGCCAGCCGCTATGCCGGGCGCTACGTGGTCACGCTGTCGGTCGACCAGGTGACCTTCCGCGAGCCGGTGCACGTCGGCGAACTGGTGACCTTCCTGGCCTCGGTCAACTACACCGGACGCAGCTCGATGGAAGTCGGGATCAAGGTGGTCACCGAGGACATCCGCGCGCGCGCCGTGCGGCATACCAACAGCTGCTTCTTCACCATGGTCGCGGTCGACGACGAGGGCCGGTCCACGCCGGTGCCGCCGCGCGAACCGGAAACGGCCGAGGAACGCCGCCGCTTCGCCCAGGGCCGCCAGCGCCGCGAGATCCGCCAGGAACTGGAGCAGCGCTACCAGGCGATGCGCGTGGAGGCGCTGGACACCGCCGCGGAGTAGCGCCGACGCGCGCCGGCGCGGCGCATCATTCCGCCGGCGTGCGTTCCTGCAGGATCCTGCGCAGCAGGCCCGGGTCGTCCGCGAACAACGCATCGACACCCGCCTCGGCTAAGGCCTCGGCCTCGACCCGTGCGCCGGCCTCGCAGCGCAGACCGTCGGCACAGCGCAAGGCAGGAGGCAGGAACGGCGTCTCCGGACGCAGCGTCCACGCATGCACGGCCAGGCCCGCCGCATGGGCCGCTGCCAGCAGCGGCGTCGGCGCCGCCAGCGCGCCGGCGGCGTCCAGCGGCAGCACGTAGCGCAGGTGCGGCGCGAGCACGTCGGCATAGCCGGCGATCGCGGCCAGTCCATCCGGCGAGAGCATCTGCAGATACGGGCGCGGCTGGCCGGCCAGCACCCGGTCGTACGGCGATGCCTGCGGATCGCCGATCAGCTGCACCAGGAACACATTGCGCAGGCCGGCGGCGTCCAGCAGGCCGCGCAGCCGCTGCAGGTTGCCGACCTCGAACGACTGCACGCCGACCGGCGCGCGGCGGGTGTAGGCATGGCGCTGCAGCGCTTCCATCAGCGCCGCTTCCGGATCCAGCCCGCGCGCGTGGAAATGGCTGGAATGCTTGATCTCCGGCACCAGCCCGATGCTGCGCCCGTCGCGCGCGGACGCCTCGGCCACCGCGACGACGATCTCGTCGAAGGTCGGCACCGCAAAGCGTCCGTCGTACGCGACGCTGCGCAGTTCGGGCAGGCGCTCGCGTGCCCGCAGCGTGCGCAGCTCGGCCAGACTGAAGTCCTCGATGAACCAGCCGTCGATCCGCTCGCCGTCGACCTCGCGCACCGTCCTGCGCGACGCGAAGCGCGGATGCGTGGCGACGTCGGTGGTCGAACCGATCTCGTTCTCGTGGCGCGCCACCAGCACGCCGTCGCGGGTCATCACCAGGTCGGGCTCGACGAAATCGGCGCCCTCTGCGATCGCCAGCGCATAGGCCTCCAGCGTGTGCTCGGGGCGCAGCGCGCTGGCGCCGCGGTGCGCGATCACGGCCGGTCCCGAAGCCGAGGCCCGGATCGCCGCGGCGGTGGCCGGATCGAGCCGGGCTTCGGCCGCCGCCGCGCCGCCGGGCAATGCGGCGGCCGCCAGCGCGGCCACGCCCGCCATCAGCATCGAGAGCATGCGCACGGCGTCAGAACGCATAGCCGACGCGCACGCCGTACAGGCGCGGCGAACCGGGAACATAGGTGGGAATGCCGAACTGCGCACCGGTGTTGCCCGCATCGATCAGGTACTCCTTGTCGGCCAGGTTCTGCACGTAGGCCTGCAGGTCCCAGCCACCGGCAAGCCGGACGCCGGCGTTGAGGTTGAGCAGGCCATAGGCATCCTGCTCGATCCCGGCGGTGTTGTCGTCCTCGAAGTACACCTGCGAGCGCCAGCTGTAGTTCGGACGCACGTAGACCTCATGCCCGCCGGCAGTCGGGATCCGCCAGTCCAGGCCGAGCGCGACGGTGTGCTCGGGACTCAGCCGGAAGCGGTTGCCGGCCAGCGCCTGCGGATTGCCGTGATCGTCGACGGCGTTGAACTTCGCGTCGATCCAGCCCACGTTGAGGAAGCCGGTCAGGCGCTCGCCGAAGCGCTGCATCAGCGAGGCTTCGAAGCCTGTCGCATGCGCGTTGCCGCCGTTGGCGGTGACGTAGAACGGTGGCGCGTCCGGGTTCTCGATCTGGGCCTGGAAGTTGCTGTAGTCGTAGTAGAACGCCGACAGGTCGTACACGAAGCGGCCCTCGTTGGCCGTCCCCTTCAGGCCGATCTCGTAGCTCCACACGATCTCGGCGTCGACCTCCTCCATCACGTTGTCGTTGAACTGCAGCAGGTTCGGCCTGCGCCCGCGCGACACGCTGGCGTAGCCGTTGACGTCGTCGCTGAACCGGTAGCTGGCCACCGCGCGCCCGACAACGGAGGAGAACGTGTCCGATGCCTGCAGCCGCGCGGTCGGCCGGAACAGCGCATTGGGAAACGCGACATTGCCCGGGAACGACGGCAGGAACAGGCCGAGCACGCTCGGCGTGCCGTGGAACAGCGCCTCGTAGCCGGAAGCGACCTCCTCGCGGGTGTAGCGCAGGCCCAGGGTCAGGTCGAAGCGGTCGCTCAACGACCAGGTGCCGTCGGCGAACACCTCGAGCGCGCGGACGTCGCCATGGTTGGCGTATTCCTCGGTGTGCGAGGCCTTCAGCGGCAGCATTGCCGGCAGGCCCAGCATCTGCTGCAGCGCCGGGTGCACGTTGATCACCGACAGGCGGGTATTAGGCGTGCCATCGGCATTGAGCAGCGGCACCACCGGCAGCAGTCCGCCGGCAGCGGCCGAGAGCATCGGCGACAGCAGCGCATACAGGCTGCGCTCGTCGGTCTGGAACGGCACCCGCTGCGAACCCGATTCATCGAACCAGCCGGCGCCGGCGAAACCGCGGAAGCGGCCGCCGGCGTCGTAGTTGAAACGCACTTCCTGGCTGAACTGGCGGCCTTCGGCGATCTCGGCGAACTCCAGCAGGTTGGCCTGCGAGCCATCGGCGTCGAACTCCTCGGTCGAATCGAACTTGCGCCAGCCGGTGATGCTGGACAGCGTCCAGTGCTCGCCCAGGCGGAATTCGCCCAGCAGGGTGGCGCTGTTCACGGTGCGGTCCAGGCCCAGCGCCTCGCCGCGGTTGAGGTCGGCGGGCGCATCGAAGAATGCGGTGCCGCCTTGCCGGGTGGGAATGAGGCCGCTGCGGAACGCAGTGCCCGGCGGGGTGTCGCGCTGGTGGTTGACGATCAGGTCCATGCTGCCGGTCTCGCCCAGGTCCCAGCGCAGCGCGCCGCGCACGGCCTGGGTATCGCGGCCGTTGAGGTCGCCACCGGACAGGTTTTCGACCGTGCCGTCGCGCTGCTGATGGAACACGGCGACGCGGCCGTACAGCGTGTCGTCGATCAGCGGCGCGTTCGCCTGCCCGGTGAAGTAGGTCTCGCCATGGTTTCCGAACCCGGCGCGGAAGCCACCCTCGACCTTGTTGCGCGCCTTGTTCTGGATCAGGTGCACCGCACCGATCTGCGCGCCGCGCCCGAACAGCGTGCCCTGCGGACCACGCAGCACTTCCACGCGTTCCATGTCGTACAGCTCGACCACCGAACCACGCGAGCGGCTGATCGACACGCCGTCCTGGAACACCGATACGCGCGGCTCGCTGGTGGCGTCGCCGCTGTCGGAGGTGATGCCGCGGATCACGAAGCCGGGATTGTTCGGGCTCTGCACCTGGGTCTGCAGGCCGGGCACGTAGTGGCCGAGCTGCTCGAAGCCATCCACGCCCAGCCGCTGCAGGAAATCGCCGGAATAGGCGGTGATCGAGATCGGCACCTCCTGCACCTGCTGTTCGCGCTTCTGCGCGGTCACCAGGATGACGTCCAGATCGGTCGGCGCATCGGCCGCGTGCAGCGGCGCGGCGCACAGGCCCGTGGACAACGCGGCCAACACGGCCGGAACGAGTGGATGGAGGCGGCAGGTCATGGCGAAGGGTCCCCGGGTTCGCGAAACCGCAGAGGCTGGGGTCCATGCGTTGCCGCACGTTGATGCGCGCATGACACCGGCATGACGTCGGCGCCGACAGGAAACGGTCATCGACGGCGTACACGATGGCCGGCTTCCGCCTCGACGCGAGCACGCCGCATGCATTCCGCTTCCCGCCGCCGTTTCCTGTCCGCCCTGGTCGTCACCGCCTCGGCCACGCTGCTGCCGGCATCGCTGTCGCTGGCCGCAGCAGCGCGCGGCGTGCGCGTCTCGCGCACGCACTTCCCGCAATCGGTGGCCTCCGGCGATCCACGTCCCGACCGCGTGCTGCTGTGGACGCGCGTGCTGGCCGACGTCGCCTCGGTGCGGCTGCAGGTGGCCGAGGACGCCACGTTTGCCCGCCTACGCGTGGACCGCGTGCTGGCACTGGACGGCCACAGCGACGCCTGCCTGAAGGTCCGCGTCGATGGGCTCGCGGCGGGCACGCAGTACCACTACCGCTTCCTGCTCGACATCGAAGGCGGCGTGTCCTCGCCGGTCGGCCGCACCCGCACCGCGCCGGCGAACGACGCCGAGGTGCCGGTGCGCTTCGCCTTCCTCAGCTGCCAGGACTACGGTGGCCGCTGGTACAACACGCTGCTGCCGCTGCTGGAGCAGGACCTGGACTTCGTCCTGCACCTGGGCGACTTCATCTACGAGACCAGCGGCGACCCGCAGTTCCAGGAACGCGACGGCGAGCGCGCCATCGTGTTCGACGACCTCGACGGGGCGATCGCGCTGGAGCGCGACGGCCAGCGCTATCACGCCGCGCGCAGCCTCTCGAACTACCGCCAGCTGCACCGTACCTATCGCACCGACCCGGTCCTGCAGGCCGTGCTGGAGCGTGCGCCGCTGATCGCGATCTGGGACGACCACGAATTCTCCGACGACTGCTGGCAGGACACCGGCACCTACCACGACGGCCTGCGCGACGAACGCGACCGCGAACGCCGGCGCAACGCCGAGCAGGCCTACTTCGAATACCTGCCGGTGGACATCGAACTGGCCGAGGCGGCGCAGCCCGGCGCGCAGCTGCCGGTCGCGCGCGAGCGGCTGTTCCCCAACGTGCAGCTGTGGCGCGGCCTGCGCTTCGGCAAGGCGATGGACCTGCTGCTGACCGACTACCGCAGCGCACGCCCGGACCACGCCATCCCCGAGGACGCCTTCCCCGGCGCGCTGGCCTACGACGCCACCCGGCTGGCGGCCCTGCTGCCACGACTCGGCCTGGACGAGGCGGCGGTCGCGCCGCTGCTGATGCCCTATCTGGATCTGGCCGATGCGGCCGGCGCGCCCTATCGCGCGCCCGTGGCCGCGGTGATCGCCCAGGCGGCATCTGCCGCCGGCCTGCCCGCGGAACAGGCGCAGCAGGCGGCGCAGCGCATCGCGGCCGCACCGGTCGCGTTGCCGGTGCTCGCGGAACTGCTGAAGACCTGGTCCGCCCACGCGCCCACGCAGATGCTGCCGGCGCTGCCCGACCCGGCCACCTTGCCGCACGGCCTGCCGTGGCTGGCGCTGGGCAAGACCCAGCCGTTCAGCGACATCGGCTCGCGCTACGTGGTGCTCAAGGCCAGCTTCGACCTGTTCGCCGCGCTGCGCGCACTGGAAGGGCCGTCATCGCCCTACGACGATGCCCAGCGGCAGTGGCTGGAACAGCGCATGCGCGACAGCGACGCGCGTTTCAAGGTGGTCGCCAGCTCGGTGTCCTTCGCCTCGCTGGTCCTGGACCTGGCCGACCCGGCCGTGGATGCGCCGGCACCGATGCGCCACCAGGTCTATCTCAACCTCGACCACTGGGACGGTTTCCCGGCCGAGCGCCGGCGCCTGATCGGCGAGGTGTTCGATCCGGCCGGCGGCACCATCCTGCTGTCGGGCGACATCCATGCCAGCTTCGCCACCCAGCACAGCGCGCGCACGGTGGAGTTCACCACCGCCGCGGTGTCCTCGGACACGCTGGGCAGCATCATCGCGCGCAGCGGCCGCGGGGAAGGCGCGCAGGCCGAGGCCACGCGCAGGCTCGCGGCGGCGCTGGATACGCTGATCCGGCGTGGCAATCCGGCGATCCGGCATGCCCAGACCAGCCTGCACGGCATCGGCCTGATCCGGATCGACGGCGAACGGGTGGAAGCCCGGTTCCTCGAACTGCCCGACAGCGTCTGCCGCCAGCGCCACTACGACGCACCGGCCACGATCGCGCCGCTGCTGCAGCGGCGGCGCTTCGTGTTCGAGCGTGGCGACATGCGCCTGCGCGAGGGCTGACAGACGCGGCTGGCGCACCGGCAGGAACGGCAGCGCGCTGCCGGATGCGGGCTACTCGCCGCGCTGCATCCGCCCCATCGCACGCAGATCCCAGCGGATCTGCAGCGGCGTGTCGCCGCGCAGCGCGCCGACATGGATATGCGGGCTGCGCGACATGCCGTTGTTGCCGACCAGCGCGACCACCTGGCCGGCACCGACACGCTCACCAACCGTCACCCGTACATCCGCGACATGGCCGTAGACCACGACCACGCCGTCGTCGTCGCGACGGAACATCAACATCGCCGCCGGCGGCTTGCCGAACCGGCCGGGGGGATTGACCACATCGTTGACGACGACGCGGATGACCTCCCCATCGAACGGCGCCAGCACCTCGGCGCCCCAGCCATACCAGTCTTCGTTGCGCATCCCGTCGGTCCGGAAGGTGCGCGCGAAGCCGACCGGACTGCGGGGATCGATGCCGCCGGTCACCAGGCAGTCGGTGCCCAATGCGTCGCCGGGCCACTCAAGCTCGCCTTCGGGATGCTCGCCGCAGATGAAGGCCTGACGGAACAGCGGCGAAATCGTCACCGCTTCGATCGGCGCCACCGATGCCAGCGCCGCCTGTAATCCCAACGCCATGCCGAGCAGCATGATCGCGCCCCTGTCCAGTACCGGATGCCAGCCTCGCCGCCGGCGAGGCGCATGGCATGGGCCATCGGTCATGCCGCCGTGGTCGCGCGCATGACCGCTCAACGCGCTGCCGCGCCCGCCTCCAGATAATCCAGCGCCACCTGCAGCATCGCGCGCGCGCCGACCTCCAGCGCGGCTTCGTCCGGCGCGTACTTCGGCGAGTGGTTGATCGGCATCGTCGCCGGGTCCTGGCCGGCCGGTGTGGTGCCGACGAAGAAGTACGCACCGGGCGCGACGTTGGCGAACTGCGAGAAATCCTCGGCCACGGTGACCAGCGGCATCTCGATCACGTTGTCCGCGCCGACCGCCTGCTGCAGCGACGGCGTCACCCGCCGTGCCAGCGCTGGATCGTTGATCGTCGCCGGCGCGTTGGCGTTGACTTCGAGCCTGGCGCTGCCGCCGCCGGCATGCGCGAAATCCTCGGCGGTGCGACGGAAGCGCGCGATCACGTCCTCGCGCACGGCCGGGTCGAAGGTGCGCAGCGTGCCGACCAGCTGCGCTTCGTCGGGAATGATGTTGAAGCGCACGCCGCTGTTGAACTGGCCGGCGGTCAGCACCACCGGGGTCGAGGCGATGTTGATCTGGCGCGCGATCATGCTCTGCGTGCCCAGCAGGATCTGTGCGCCGATGGTGATCGGGTCGACGCCGTCCCACGGCCGCGAACCGTGGGTCTGGCGGCCGCGCACGTTGAGGATCCATTCGTCGGCGCTGGCCAGCGACGGCCCGCTGCGGAAGCCGATCTGGCCGGTGTGCAGACCGGCCCACACGTGCAGGCCGAACACCGCGTCGGGCTTGAAGTCCTTCCACACGCCTTCGTCGAGCATCATCTTCGCGCCGAACGGTGCGCCCGGCTCGGCCGGCCCTTCCTCCGAGGGCTGGAACACGAACATCACCTCGCCGGCCAGACTGTCGCGGCGCGCGACCAGCGCCTGCGCCACGCCCATCAGGATCGCCACGTGCATGTCGTGGCCGCAGGCGTGCATGACGCCGACCGGCTGGCCGCGGTAGGTGGTGGTCGCGGTCGAGGCGAACGGCAGCCCGGTTTCCTCGGTCACCGGCAGGCCATCCATGTCCGCACGCAGCGCGATGCGCGGGCCGGGCCTGGCCCCCTTCAGGATCGCGACCACGCCCGTGTGCGCAAGCCCGGTCCGCGGCTCCAGGCCAAGCGAACGCAGGTGATCGGCCACCTTCTGCGCGGTGCGCACCTCGTGCCCGCCCAGTTCCGGATGCTGGTGCAGGTCGCGCCGCCACGCCGTCATCTCATCGACCGGAAGCGCGGCATCGGCCGCGGTGGCCAGGCACGGCCAGGCGGCCACGGCGAACAGGAGCGGGCGGAGGCGTCGGAACGGAGATGGCATCGCGTGGGATCCGGCAGTGGAGACCTTCCGATGGTAGTCGCTCATGCGCGGCATGACGCAGTCGCGTCCGCACGTGCACATCGCGCCAGCGGCGCAGCGCTTACCATCGCCGCAGCGTCCGCGCCGCCGATACCGATCGCCGCCGACGCCGTCATCCACCGAAAGGAGCTCCGCCGATGCGTCGATTCCACCGCCTGCCCGTCCTCCTGCTGCTGTGCGCGTGCGCCTCCGCGGCGCTGGCCACGTCGAAGGCCCCGGCCGGCGACGGCGGCTGGCGCAGCGTCGAATCGGCGAACCGGCCGGTGGCGCGCCACGAGAACGGCTTCGTCGCGCTCGACGGCCGCCTGTACCTGCTCGGCGGACGCGGCGACCGGCCGCTGCAGATCTTCGATCCGGCCAGCGGCCGCTGGAGCGAAGGCGCGCCGCCGCCGCAGGAACTGCACCATCTGCAGGCCGTCGCGCACGACGGCCGGCTGTGGGTGATCGGCGCGCTCACCGGCGGCTTCCCGGACGAGCCGCCGGTGGCCAGCGTGCTGAGCTACGACCCGGTCGGCGATCGCTGGCAGACCGGCCCCGCCCTGCCTGCGCAGCGGCAGCGTGGCGGCGGTGGGCTGGTGGTGCACGACGGCCTGTTCTACATGGTCGGCGGCCTGACCCGCGGCCATCTCGGCGGCTACGTGCCGTGGATCGACCGGTTCGATCCGGCCACCGGCCGCTGGACCGCCCTGCCCGATGCGCCGCATGCACGCGACCATTTCCACGCGGTGGTGCTCGATGGCCGGCTCTACGCGGCTGGCGGCCGCACCAGCTCGCATGCCACCGGCGAGACCTTCACCAGGCTGGTCGTGGCGGTCGACGTCTACGACATCGGCGCCGGCACCTGGTCGACCCTGGACGCACCGCTGCCGACCGCGCGCGCCGGCAGCGCGAGCGTGGTCCATCAGGGCCGCGTGCTGGTGATCGGCGGCGAGAGCGGCAGCCAGCAGCAGGGCCATGCCGAGGTGGAGGCCTACGACCCGGCCACCGGGCGCTGGACCGCGCTGCAGCCGCTGCCGGTCGGCCGCCACGGCACCCAGGCCACGGTGCTGGACGGGGCGATCCACATCGCCGCGGGCAGCGGCAACCGCGGCGGCGGGCCGGAGCTGGACGACCACCTGGTCTACGCACCTCAGGCGGACTGACCCGGCGGCGTGGCGCCTGTCATGCACGGCAGGCGCCGGCCCCGATAGACTGCGGCCCATCGAGGAGACCGCATGCCACGTCACAGCCAGTTCGCCCTGCTCGGCCAGCGCCGGTTCCTGCCCTACTTCATCGTCCAGGCGCTGGGGGCGTTCAACGACAACGTCTACCGCCAGGCGATCATCGGTCTGCTGTTCTTCCTCGGGGTCAGCACCGAAGAGCGCTCGCTGTACGCGATCATCGCGCCGGCGATCTTCATCCTGCCGTACTTCCTGTTCTCGGCGATCGCCGGGCAGGTGGCGGAAAAGCTGGAAAAGCAGCGGCTGATCGTGATCACCACAGCGATGGAGATCGGGATCATGTCGCTGGCGGCGCTCGGCTTCCTGACCCAGAACATGCCGGTGCTGCTGGTCGCGCTGTTCTGCACGGGCATGCAGTCCACGCTGTTCGGCCCGGTGAAGTATTCGGTGCTGCCCTCGATCCTCAAGCCGGAGGAACTGACCGGCGGCAACGGCCTGGTCGAGATGGGCACCTCGATCTCGATCCTGTTCGGCATGATCAGCGGCGTGCTGATCTTCGAACTGGCCGGCGCGCACGGGCCGGCCACCGCTGCGGCGGTGATCGTGCTGCTGGCGGTCGGGGGCAACCTGGTCGCGCGCCTGATCCCGCGGATGGACGCCGGTGCGCCGGAGCTGACGATCCGCTGGAATCCGCTGCCCGAATCGCTGGCCGTGCTGCGCATGGCCAGGCAGAACACCGCGGTGCGCAACGCGATCCTCGGCGTGTCCTGGTTCTGGTTCTTCGGCACGATGCTGACTTCGCAGCTGCCGACCTATGCCGAGGTCCACCTGGGCGGCGCCGGCGACTCGGCGGTGCTGTACATCGCGGCGCTGGCGCTGTTCTCGGTCGGCACCGGCGTCGGCTCGCTGCTGTGCGAGAAGCTGTCGGCGCGCACGGTGGAGATCGGCCTGGTGCCGCTGGGCGCGTTCGGCATGACCGTCTTCCTGCTGGACCTGTACTTCGCGCGCCCGGTCGCGGCCGGCGTCACCGGCCTGGACCTGGCCGGCTTCGTGCGGCAGCCGGGCAGCGTCCGCATCATCGTCGACCTGCTCGGCATCGGCCTGTTCACCGGCTTCTTCGTGGTGCCGCTGTTCGCGCTGATCCAGAGCCGCACGCCGACCTCGCGCATGTCGCGCGTGTTCGCCGCGCTGAACATCCAGAACTCCGGCTTCATCGTGCTGGCCGCGCTGATCGGCCTGGCCGCGCAGCAGGTGCTGGGCCTGAGCAGTCCGCAGCTGTTCCTGGCGCTGGCGATCGCCAATGCCCTGGTCGCGCTGTGGATCTTCACGATCGTGCCCGAGTTCCTGATGCGCTTCCTCAGCTGGCTGCTGGTGCGCAGCCTGTACCGGCTGCGGGTCCGCGGCGTGGAAACGCACGTGCCCGACGAGGGCGCGGCGCTGATCGTGTGCAACCACGTCAGCTACATGGATGCGCTGATCCTGGCCGCGAGCATCCCGCGCCCGGTGCGCTTCGTCATGTACTACAGGATCTTCAACATCCCGGTGATGCGCTGGATCTTCCGCACCGCCAAGGCGATCCCGATCGCCGGCGCACGCGAGGACCCGGCACTGATGCAGCGCGCGTTCGACGAGGTCGACGCCACCCTGGCCGACGGCGAGCTGGTCTGCATCTTCCCCGAGGGCCGGCTGACCGCGGACGGACAGATCGCGCCGTTCAAGTCGGGCGTCGAACGCATCCTGCAGCGCGCGGCCGAGCGCGGCCAGCCGGTGCCGGTGGTGCCGATGGCGCTGCGCGGCATGTGGGCCAGCATGTGGAGCCGCCGCGACGGGCGCCTGGGCCGGATGCGCGTGCCGCGCCGGTTCCGGGCGCCGGTCGAGGTCACCGCGGCGGCAGCGCTGCCCGGCGTGGACACCGATGCGCCGGCGCTCGAAGCCCAGGTGCGGCAGCTGCGCGGCGACGACGCCTGAGCCTGCGGTTTTTCTTTGCCTGCGTTCATCGCTCGGTTAGGCTTGTCGCCCACAGCTCGACCGCCCGCCGCGGCACGCCGCCACGGGCATTGAAAGGATTCGGCCATGAGTGCATTACCGCCCCCGCACGGGCGCAGCGAATACGTTCCGAACAATCTGGTCTGGGCGATCCTGACCACGCTGTTCTGCTGCCTGCCGCTGGGCATCGTCTCGATCGTCTACGCGGCCCAGGTCGACGGCAGGCGTGCCGCCGGCGACATCGCCGGCGCCCGCGAAGCCGCGCGCAAGGCCTCGACCTGGGCCTTGTGTTCGGCCCTGATCGGACCGGCGCTGATTCTGCTCTGGATCTTCCTGTTCGGCGGGCTCGCCATCATCGGCGGCCTGTCCGGCAACTACTGACCCACCCCGCTGCACCCATCAACGAACCGGAGCACCCGCATGAGCTACGTCCCGCCCCCCGTCAGCGCCCCCCCGGTTCACGAACCGGTCCCGAACCACCTCGCCTGGGCGATCATCTCGACCGTGCTGGCCACCTGCCTGTGCTGTCCGCTGGGCCTGGTCGGCATCGTCGCCATCGTGTTCTCCAGCAAGGTCAACACGCTGCTGAACCAGGGCGATTTCGAGGGTGCGCGCCGTGCCTCGGCGAACGCCAAGACCTGGTGCTGGGTCGCCACCGCGCTGGCGATCATCGGCCTGCTGTGGACGGTGTACTTCTTCACCACCGGCGGCATGGCGCAGTACCAGGAAATCCTGCAGCAGATCGAGCAGTCGCAGTAATCCGTGCCGAAGCTGCGTCCATTGCAGCTTGCAGGTCTGGCGTCGGCCGCAGTCGCGGCCGGCGCCGGCATCTGGCTGCTGCGCACCTACGATCCGAACGCGGCGGGGAATCCGTTCCCGCCGTGCATGTTCCGCGCGTTCACCGGGTGCTACTGCATCGGCTGCGGCCTGACCCGCGCCCTGCATGCGCTGGTGCACGGCGATGTCCAGCGCGCGTTCTCGATGAATCCGCTGGCGGTGCTGCTGCTGCCGCTGATGCCGCTGATGGCCGCCTGGTCGGCCGGCTGGTGGCGCCCGGCACGGCTGCAGCCGGCCATGGACGTGCTGATGGCACCGAAACTGTGGCTGTGGCTGCTGCCCGGTTACTGGATCGCCCGCAACCTGCCCTGGGCGCCGTTCTCCTGGCTCGCGCCGGGCTGATCCCGCAGGCCACTGGCGGCGGCGATGCGTTGCCACACCATGGAACGGACGCACGTCATCGGCACCGGCCGGCCCGGCAACAGGCCTGGTCTGCTCAACCGTCTCCATCCGATCTTGCGTCGCACCCGGGACGCGCAGGAACGCGCGCCATCGACCATCGACGCGGCCGGTCGGCACCGCCGATCCGGATCGCCGCGTGCCGCATCGGTCGCGGGATGATCCCGCACCGCTCCACACCTGAACGCGTCGGCCGCGCCAGCCCAGTGCGTCACCGGAACCTCGGTCTGCAGACCTCGGGCAGACCCGCATCGCTCTTCGCGGTCAGTGCACCCAGCCGGCGATGATCAGCAGGGCCAGCAGGGCCAGCCACAGCAGCAGCATCCGCCACACCAGACTCATCGCGTCGCGCAGCTCGGCGAGGTCGCCCAGCGCCGGGATGATGCCGTCGCGCAGATCGTCGGCCGCCTCTTCGGCCAGTTCCCCGCCCACCGCCGCGCGTGCGGCGGCGCCGAGGAACGCGCCGTCCGCGCGCCACTGGTCGCCACCGCCGGCGCGCCAGGCGCGGAACACGATGTCGAAATTGCCCGCCAGGGCCAGGGTCAGCGTCATCAGCTGCGCCACCGGCCATTCCATCCACTGCAGCCAGCGGCGCGCACCGGCCAGCGTGGTGGCCGGCAGCGACAGCGCCGCCGGCCCGGCGACGGCGCGCTCGCTCAGGCGGTACAGCAGGGCACCGGCCGGACCCAGCACCAGGAACCAGAACAGCGGGCCGAACCAGCGGCGCAGGCCGCTGCGGACCACGGCCTCGGCCGCCGCCGCGCCTTCGGCCACCGGAACGCCCGGCTCCGGCGAAAGCAGGGCCAGGCGCTGGCTGCGGGTGACCGGGTCCATCGCATCGATCACCGCCTCCACGTCCACGTCGAGGTCGCGCGGCCCCCAGGCGTACAGCAGGACCAGCACGCCGAACAGCAGCCCGGGCAGGCCGAACAGCGGCGCCTTGAGCGCCAGCTGCACGGCCAGGACCAGCAGCACCGGCGGCAGCAGCGCCAGCGCGATGCCGTGCCGGCGCCGCCACAGGCCGCCTTCGGCGGTGTGCGCGCCGAGCCATTCCAGCCAGTGCGCATACCACTGGAAGCGGCGCAGCGAGGCCACCGTCGCAGGTGCGACGTGGCCCAGCACCAGTGCGGCGATGACGGCGACCAGGGTCGTGAACATGGATCCTCCCTTCGGCACGATTCTAGAGCGTGCGGGGGCCCTTGGAACGGCGGGATGACCGGCGGGGCGCGACATCGCCCCGGCCTGCGCTGGCAGCGCCCACGCGCTGCCGGCGCGATGCGGCCTGATTAGCTGGTGGCGGGCGAAGCCGCCGTGAGTGCGGCGCCATGCCGGTGCCAGTGCGCGATCAGCGCCCGCGCGATCGAGATCTTCGGCGCCAGCAGGATGCCCTCGCCCGGATCGCCGTCCTCACGCTGCAGCGCGGCGGCGATCTCCTCGCGGTCGAACCAGCGCGCGGCCTCCAGCTCGCCGTCGACCTGCGGCACGTCGGCGTCGCCCTGCGCGCAGAAGCCGAGCATCAACGCGCCCGGGAACGGCCAGGGCTGGGCGCCGAGATAGCGGCAGCCGCGGACCCGGACCCGGGTTTCCTCGAACACTTCGCGGCGCACGGTCTGCTCCAGCGTTTCGCCGGGCTCGACGAAGCCGGCGATCACCGACCAGCGCCGCGGCGGCCAGCCGGCCTGGCGGCCCAGCAGCAGGCGTTCGCCGTCGCTGACCGCCACGATCACCGCCGGGTCCACGCGTGGATAGTGGTCGGTACCGCATTGCGCGCAATGGCCGACGAAGCCGGCGCGCTGGAACGCGATCGCACCGCCGCAGACCCCGCAGAACCGGTTGCGCGCATGCCAGTACAGCATGCCGCGCGCATAGGCGAAGGCGCTGGCCGTGGCGGCGGGCCACTGCGCGGCGGCGCGACGCAGGTCGATCCACTGCGCCGCGTCCACCGGCGCGATGGTCGCGGCGTCGGCGGCGAACCAGGCGCGTCCTTCCTGGTCCAGGCCCAGCAGGATGGCGGTGCCGGGGCCGCCACCGAGCGCGGCGCCGGACAGTGCGAGCAGGCCGCCTTCGGCATCGGTGGCGGCGCGCCCTTCAGCATCGAGCACGATCAGCTGCGCATCGGCCCAGGCCGCGCGCAGCGCTTCGGCATCGCCACGCAAGGCATCGGCACGGTCAAGCACCGCGCCGGAGAAGGCGTAGCCGTCGAGTTCGGACAGGGGGCTTGGCGTCATGCCGGCCCGGCCGCTCACATGCTGAAACTGCTGCCGCAGCCGCAGGTGGTCTTGGCGTTGGGATTGCGGATCACGAACTGCGCGCCGCTCAGGCCCTCGCTGTAATCCACTTCCGCGCCCATCAGGTACTGCAGGCTCAGCGGGTCGACCAGCAGGGTCACCCCGTCGGTGGCGACCGCCATGTCGTCGCCGGCCTGGTTCTCGTCGAACTCGAACCCGTACTGGAAGCCGGAGCAGCCGCCGCCCTGGATGTAGACGCGCAGCTTGAGGTCGGCATTGCCTTCCTCCGCGATCAGGTCACGGACCTTGGCAGCCGCCGTGGCGCTGAACCGCAGCGGCTGTTCGAGTTGCTGGTAGCTGAGGACGCTCATGGGACCGTCAATGGGGGCGATGGACGCGGGACTCAAGCCCCTTCGGCCACGACCTCGGGCGGCGGCAGGGCCTTGGCCTGGTGCGCATGGACCAGTCGCCCGGTCAGCTGCGCGCCGGCGCTCATCTCCACCACCTCGTAGTGGACGTTGCCCTGGACCCGCGCCTTCTGGGCCAGTTCGACGCGCTCGGCGGCATGCACGTCGCCGGTCAGCTCGCCGTTGATCACCACCACCGGTGCGCGCACCTCGCCTTCGATGCCGCCCTGTTCGGACAGGATCAGGCTGGCGGGCTTGCCTTCCTCGGCGGTCACCTTGCCGTGGATGCGGCCCTCGACGTACAGGCCGCCGCTGAACACCACGTCGCCGCGGATCACCACCTGCGGCCCGATCAGGGTGTCGATCGCGAACCCGTCGCGCTGGGTCGATTTGCTCTTGAACATGCTCATTTGACTCCACCTGGGCCGGCCAGCTTCCAATCGAAGGTCTGGTCGGCGCTTGTCCCCGTTCCCCGCAGCGAGACTCGCACACGTTGCGGGGTGAAATCCTTGGGCAGCATCACGCTGCCGCTCAGTTCCTGGAAATAACGGAACGAATACTCCTGTCCCGCCACGTCCTGGCGCTGATGCAGTTCGCTCCAGCCGATGCTGGCGAGCTTGCCGGCGCGCACGCCCTCGATCGTGAAGCGCATCTGCCCCTGGCTGATCGCGCCCCGGTTCAGGTTCTGGGTCAGCACCGCGCGATAGCGCCAGGTGCCGGCATCCTCGGCCGTGAACTCGATCGCATGCACGTTCAGGCCCTTGCGCTGCGCGGTGGCGCCGACCAGACGCTCGTAGAACGCCACGTCGGCACGCAGCGCGGCGATCTCCTCGTCGCGCTCGGCCAGCGAGGACTGCAGCTCGGTATTGGCCGCACGGCTGATCTGGTCGGACCGGGTCAGCGTGGCCACGCGCTGGTTGAGTTCGTCCAGCTGCCGGCCGGCGCGGGTCTGCTCGCGCTCGGCGACGCGCAGCTGGCCCTGGACCTCGCCCAGCTTCGGCACGGCGCGCCAGCTGGCCAGGCCCCAGATCGCCGCCAGCGACAGCAGCCAGGCGATGCCGAACGCGATGGCCCAGCCGCGCCCGAACCGGGGACGGCGCTGGACGATGCGGAAGCGGGAGGAAGGCTGGTTCATGGGGTCGGCGGCGGCGCGCCCCGGAGGGCCACCAGCCGTTTCTGCCTATACTGCGGCGCGGCCTGGGACGGCTAGTGTAAACCGCCAGAACGACGTCACCGCGACGATCGCCGCCCGTGCCCCCTGCGAGGAAGCGCCGCCATGTCCGAAGCGCACCTGTTCGTGATCGGCATCCTGCTGGCATGGATGGCCGGCATCCGTGTCTACCTCACCGTGTTCGGCGTCGGCCTGGCCGGCCTGCTCGGCTGGGTCGATCTGCCGCCGGCGCTGCATGCCACCCAGTCGTGGTGGGTGCTCGGCACCTCGGCCGCGCTGGCGCTGACCGAGTTCTTCGCCGACAAGATCCCGGGCGTGGATTCGGTCTGGGACCTGCTGCAGACCCTGGCCCGGGTGCCGGCCGGCGCCTTCCTCGCCGCCGCGACCCTGTCGCCGGACGGCGAACTGGGGATGGGCGCGCTGGCGGCCGGCGCCGGTGCGGCGCTGACCAGCCACGTCCTCAAGTCCGGATCACGCGCCCTGCTCAACACCTCGCCGGAACCCGCCAGCAACTGGATCGCCTCGGCGACCGAGGACGCGGTGGTGATCGGCGGCCTGGCGCTGGCGATGGCGCATCCATGGCTGGCCCTGATCCTGGTGGTCGGCGCCAGCATCGCCGGCGCGCTGCTGGTCTGGTGGCTGTGGCGCACGCTGCGCAATGGCCTGCGCCGGCTGCTGGCGCCAGCGCCATGAGCGCCGGCGCACGCAGGCGACGAGTGGTGTCCACCGGCCGGCGGTTCGCCGCATAATGCCCGACCACCAGGGGGAAGACTGATGGCCGCACGAGAGCCTGCCATGTCCGACGAGCCGAGCGCACGTCAGCGCACGCGTGCCGAAACGCCCCCGCCGCATTACTGGAGACGCTGGACCGTGGATGCCGTAGAGGAGGCCGCGGTCGACGCGGCGCCGGTCGCCGCCGCACTGGAGACCGACGCAGCCATCATCGTCGCCGACGCGGGCGCAGCACCGGCGGCACCGGCGGTCGCCAGCCCGCCACCGGCAGCTGCACCGGCCATCGCGACCATCGCGCTGACCGATCCCGCCGTGGAGGCCCCGTACCGCATCCTCGTGGTCGAGGACGACCGCCCCCAGGCCCTGTTCGCGCAGAGCGTGCTGCACGGCGCCGGCATGCAGGCCGAGGTGCAGATGCAGCCGGAAGGCGTGATCGACGCGATCGCCCGGTTCGATCCGGACCTGATCCTGATGGACCTGCACATGCCGGGCCTGGACGGCATGCGCCTGACCACGCTGATCCGCCAGCAGCCGGGACTGCAGTTGCTGCCGATCGTGTTCCTGACCGGCGACCCGGATCCGGAACGCCAGTTCGAGGTGCTCGAAAGCGGCGCCGACGATTTCCTGACCAAGCCGATCCGCCCGCGCCACCTGATCGCCGCGGTGTCCAACCGGATCCTGCGCAGCCGCGCCCAGCCGCGCACGCAGGAATCGGCCGCCGCGCCGCTGCGGCACCACCCGGACACCGGGTTGGCGACGCGCGCCTGGCTGCTGCAGCGGGTCGAGCAGAGCCTGCAGGACGCGCTGTCCGGCGGCCTGTTCTTCGTCGAGGTCACCGGTGCGCTGAGCCTGCGCGAACGGTACGGCTACGCCGCGTTCGAGCGGCTGATGGCCGAAGCCGGCCGGCGCCTGGCGCAGATCGTCGCGCCGCATCCGCTGGCCCGGCTCAACGACAACGCCTTCCTGACCCTGGTCGCGCCGGTCGACGAGGCCGGCCTCGATGCCCAGGCCGCGCGGATCCGCACGCGCCTGTCCGACGAGAGCTTCCAGGTCCGCGACAGCGAGCACATCCAGCTGCGCAGCGCGATCGGCTACAGCGCGCTGTCGGCCGGCTTCGGCGATGCCGGATCGGCCCTCGAGGCGACCGAGCGCAGCGCGCTGCAGGCGCGCCTGCAGGCCGACGGCGTCGCCGCCTACGTCGCGCCCAGCGCGTTCGAGGCGCAGGAGCGGATGGCCATGCTCGAAGGCCAGCTGGAACTGGCCTACCAGCCGATCGTCTCGGTGGCCGGCAACGACCAGGCGCAGTACCAGGTGCTGCTGCGCCTGCGCCAGCCCGACGGCACCCTGCTGTCGGCCGGCCAGGTCGTGCCCGCGGCCGAGGCCAGCGGCCGCATCGCCGATCTCGACCAGCAGATGATGGAACACGCGCTCGACCTGATCGCCGAGCGCAAGGACACCGGCAGCCCGCTGCGGCTGTTCGTGTCGCAGTCGCCGCGCACGCTGGCGCGCGATGCGTTCTCCGACTGGCTGCTGCAGGCCATCGCCAGCCGCCGGATCGACGGCACCTCGCTGGTGATCGACCTGCGCCTGGCCGATGCGCTGATCCACAGCGTCACCCTGGGCGAGTTCTGCCGGCGCCTGATGGCCGTTGGCGTGCAGTTCTGCCTGAGCCAGTACGAACCCGGCACCGAAGCCGAAGCGCTGCTGACGCAGATGCCGCTGGGCTACGTGCGCATGGCCGGCCGCTACGCAGGCGCCCACAACGACCCGGTGCTGCGCGACCAGCTGCGCGACGTGATCGAGCAGGCCCACCGGCTGGGCCTGCAGGTCATCGGCCAGCAGATCGAGGATCCGCAGGCGGCCGCGGCGATGTGGATGGGCGGCATCGACTACATCCAGGGCAACCTCGTGCATTCGGTCGGCAGCGACCTGGATTTTGATTTCAGCAACGCGGTGCTGTAAGCGATGTCGCACGCCCGCCCGTCCAGTGCAGGCCCGTGGCTGTCCGCGATCGGTGCGGCCGGCGTGCTGGCCTCGACCGGGTTGGGCCTGGGCGGCCACGGCGGCAGCTGGTGGCCGCTCGCCGCCGGGGCAAGCGGGGCGCTCGCCCTGATCGCAGGCCTGGCCAGCGTGGCGTCCGTGCGCCGGCACGCCGCACGGCTGGAGGAGAGCGTCGCGCGCGCGGAGACCGCCGAAGCCGACCGCACCCGCCTGCAGCGCGATCTCGCCCGCCACGACCAGCTCGAGCAGCAACTGCTGCAGGCCAAGCAGGCGGCGGAGTCGGCGGTGCTGGCCAAGGGCGAATTCCTGGCCACGATGAGCCACGAGATCCGCACCCCGCTCAACGGCATCATCCCGATGCTGGAATTGGTGGCGCGCGGCAACCTGGCCCCGGAACAGCGCGAGATGCTGCACACCGCGCACGAGTCCTCGCACCAGCTGCTGCGCATCGTCGACGACATCCTCGACTATTCCAAGCTGGAAGCCAGCCGGCTGGATCTGGAGATCACCAGCTTCAACCTGCGCGACCTGATGGAAGCGGTCCAGCAGCTGATGCAGGGCCCGGCCGAGAGCAAGCGCCTGCGCCTTGAACTGGAAATCGACCCGGGCGTGCGCCTGCCGGTCCGCGGCGACCCGGTGCGGCTGCGCCAGATCCTCAGCAACCTGCTCGGCAACGCGGTCAAGTTCACCGAGCGCGGCGGCATCCAGATGAGCGTGCGCCGCCTCGGCGAAACGCCGGTCCAGCACCTGCTGCGCTTCGAGGTCCGCGACAGCGGCATCGGCATCGCGCAGGAACAGCAGACGCGCCTGTTCCATGCGTTCTCCCAGGCCGACGCCTCGACCACGCGCCTGTACGGGGGCACCGGGCTCGGGCTTGCGATCTGCAAGCGCATCGTCGACCTGATGGGCGGCCGCATCGGCGTGCAGTCGGCGCCGGGCGTGGGCTCGACGTTCTGGTTCGAGGTGCCGCTGCTCAAGGTGGTCGGCGACGTGCAGACTCAGCTGGCGCCCTCGCAGGGGCCGCGGGTGCTGGTGGTCACGCCCGACCTGCGGCTGCGCCAGCGGCTGGCCGTGCAGCTGCCCGGCTGGGGACTGACCGCGAGCATCGTCGAAACGACCCAGGAGGCGCTGGAGCGCCTGCGCCAGCCGGTCGAACACACGGCGGTCGTGGCCGATTTCGATGGCCTGCGCCACAGCGCGCGCGCGCTGCACCGGGTCATCACGCGCAACGCCGAGCACGCCGGCGTCCGGCTGGTCTGGCTGTACGGGGAAGAAGACATCCCCGACGAACTGCGCCCTGACACCGCGATGCTGCCACGGCAATCGACCGACACCGACCTGCGCGCGACACTGCTGTCCGGCCAGCGGCAGGCCGCCGCCGATGCCGCACCGCCGGTGCAGATCCACGACGCGGATCCACCGACGCGCATGCCCGCCGATGTCGACCCGGCCGTGCCGGCAGGCACGCGCGCACCGGCTGACGACCGCGATGCCGTCGCCGGCTCCGGCCACCCGCCGCGCCTGCTGCTGGTCGAGGACAACCCGGTGAACATGCGCGTCGCCGAACGGCTGCTGGCCGTGCTCGGCCACGGCTGCGACACCGCACCGAACGGCGAGGCCGCCCTGGCGCTGCTGTCGCGCAGCCGCTACGACCTGGTGCTGATGGACTGCCAGATGCCGGTCCTGGACGGCTATGCCGCCACGCGCCAATGGCGCACGCACGAGGCGCAGACACCGGGCCTGCGGCGCCTGCCGATCGTGGCGATGACCGCCAATGTCATGGTCGGCGATCGCCAGCGCTGCCTGGACGCCGGCATGGACGACTACCTGCCCAAGCCGGTCTCGCGCGAACAGCTGGCCGCCTGCCTGCAGCAGTGGCTCGCGACGCCGGACGGGGCACGCGACGATGCGTCTTCGCACGCCGCAGCCTCCAGCGCAGCACCCGCGCCTGCATCGCCGGCCCCGGTTGCCCCCCCCCTGGTGCCTGCCGCGGCATCGCCAGCCAGCGTGCGTCCGCCGCTGGCCGAACCGCCACGCGCCGCCGCCGATACGGCGCACGAACAGGCTAGGCCGGTGCTCGACCCGGGTATGCTCGACGAACTGCGCGAGATCGCCGGCGACGAGGCCGCGATGATCGTGCGGCTGTTCCTGGAGGATGCGCCGCGCCTGGTGCGGCAGCTGGAACACGCCTCGGCCACGCCCGACCTGGATGCGATGCGCGAGGCCGCGCATGCGCTGAAGTCATCCAGCGCCAATGTCGGCGCGCTGGCCCTGTCGGCCGCGGCCAAGCGGATCGAACTGGCCGCACGCGCGCATGCGCTGGATCGCCCGGCAGTGGCCGTGGCCCTGCTGATCGCCGAGTTCGCCCGCGCGCGGGTGGCCCTGCAGGGCTGGCTGTCGACCCACGCCGGCAGCCAGCACTCCTGATTCAGTCCTCGAGCTTGCTGAGCAGGTAGTTCTGCTCGCCGATGCGCCCGATCAGATCCAGCTGGGTTTCCAGCCAGTCCACGTGTTCCTCCTCGGAATCGAGGATCTTCACGAACAGCTGGCGGCTGACGTAGTCGCCGATCGAATCGGCGTAGGCCACCGCTTCGCGCAGCAGCGGAATGCCGTCCATCTCCAGCGCCAGATCGCATTCGAGCAGTTCGCGCGGGTTCTCGCCGATGCGCAGCTTGCCCAGCATCTGGAAGTTCGGCAGCCCCTCGAGGAACAGGATGCGCTCGGACAGCCAGTCGGCGTGGCGCATCTCGTCGATGGATTCCTTGTACTCGTGCTCGGCCAGTTCCTTCAGGCCCCAGTTCTTCAGCATCTTGGCGTGCAGGAAGTACTGGTTGATCGCGGTCAGCTCGTTGTACAGCGCCTTGTTGAGGTATTCGATGACCTTGGCGTCGCCCTTCATGGCTGCGCTCCGTGTAATGGGGACGGGCGCACTCTAGCGCTTCGCCGCGGAGGACGAAGGAACGCGAATCGTGATCATTCGTCGCCGCTCCCGCACGCTGCGGGACGTACATCCGGACGCTACGCACTTCACGCCGCGGATGGCAGCGTGGCCAGTGGTCCGACGCCACCCGATCATCTGCCGACAGCAGATATCACGTGAACGGAAGGGACTTCACAAAGAGCGGGGCAAGAGCGGGCGCGGCGTGTCAGGTGCACGTCCGCATCACGACCATCAGCCAGCGGTACTCGGGAGACGGAAAGCGGCGTGGCCGTGGGCAGAAGAGAATCCGCGGACGGCGGCCGCAGAGCGCGCCAGACGCAGGCGCGCATGGCGACGGCCGGCCAGCAGCAGAGGGAGGAACCGGGGAGCAGCCGTGGCGCGTCGCGCCTGGCGGTTCAGGCCGCCGCGGCCAGGACCGGCAGCGGCAGGGCCGTGGCGCGCATTTCCTCGATCATGCCGGCCGCCATGTCCAGGCAGGAACCGCAGGTGGCACCGCAGCCGGTGCGCATGGTCAGCTCGGACACGCTGGCGCAGCCGTTCTCGACGGCTTCGCGGATCTGACGATCGGTGACTCCATTGCAGATGCAGACGTACACGGCGGCGGCTCGGAACGGTCAGCGGAACTGGCGCCCATTCGACTACGAATGAGAATGGGTGTCAATTCGAGACTTAACCGCATTCAGCCCAAACCCATCCGGAGCATGCCCGCCCCCCCCCACGCCCCGCGCCTTTCCGGCCACGAGGCGGCACCAGCGCCCGCCTCAGGCCGAGCGCTGGCCGCGGCTGCCACCGCGCGGACGCTTGCGCGGCCGGTCGTGGCCGGCGGCGGCATTGCCGGGCATCCAGGCCTCCTGCGCCACGCCGGGCATCTGCAGGACCGCCGCGCCGGTATCCCGGGCCAACGGCGCCAGGTGGCGAAGCGCACGGGCGTAGACGCCGCGCTTGAACGAGACCACATGCTCGACCGGGTACCAGAAATCGACCCAGCGCCAGTGGTCGAACTCGGGGGTCTCGGTCAGGTCCAGCCGGACCTCCGATTCCTCGCCGACCATGCGCAGCAGGAACCACACCTGCTTCTGGCCGATGCAGATCTGCCGCGCATCGCGCCGGATCGCCCGCCCGGGCAACCGGTAGCGCAGCCATCCCGGGGTGGCGCCAAGCACTTCCACGTGCTCGGGCAGCAGCCCGGTTTCTTCGTGCAGCTCGCGGTACATCGCTTCAACCGGCGTCTCGTCGCTGCGCATGCCGCCCTGCGGGAACTGCCAGCCATCCCGGCGCACGCGACGCGCCCAGAACACCTGTCCGTCCGGGCGCATCAGCACGATGCCGACGTTCGGCCTGTATCCGTCCGGATCGATCACGATGCGGACTCCTGAGAAAACTCGACTGTCCGGGACTGTGCCATGCCGGGAAGTCGACCAGCAAGCGGCACGTTGACAAGCAGGCCGGAAGCAGGAAAAATTGCCAGTTCTCCGCGGGGCTATGTAGCTCAGCCGGTTAGAGCACAGCACTCATAATGCTGGGGTCGGTGGTTCGAGTCCACCCATAGCCACCACCGCGAAGAGACGCCGAAAGCCCCGCCCAGTGCGGGGCTTTTGCGTTTCAAGGACGTCCGTCGACTGGCTCGGCCCT